>ENA-ORCS01000035-ORCS01000035.1-marine-metagenome-genome-assembly--contig:-NODE-35-length-186390-cov-11.721785_pt1 | contig 186390 bp, 193 predicted proteins | sample MGYA00237781_ERZ508513 | MGnify/ENA primary metagenome ERZ508513 (study PRJEB26184, sample SAMN06268793) | marine metagenome | isolation source: Eden Landing Ponds, San Francisco, CA, USA | place... | reverse complement strand
CCAGCCGATGTTCGTCGACAGCCCCTTGTCGTGCATCATGTTCGTCGTCGGCGCGCCCACGCGGGACTTCTGGTCTTGTTCGTGTGAGTTGAACGCGCGCCACTCGGGCCCGCGGTCGATGCCGTTCTCCTCGACGACCAGTCCACACTCCGAGCAGACCGTCTCCCCGTGCTCCTCGTCCTCGACGAGGTCGCCGCCGCACTCGGGACAGCGCCGCGTCTCGTCGGCGTCGCGTTGCCGACGCTGTTCCTCGTCCTCTTCGTCCTCAGTTTCTCGCTCCGCTTCCCGGGTCGTTCGTTGGTCAGTCATGGTGGGCGGACTGCGGAACCGGACACGGCACCAGTTCGTTCGGACCGAGGGGGCGAGCGACCAAAAGAGCTTTGCCAGATGTTACCAAACATTGTCCGGTTCGCGTCGCGCTCGCGCCATCGAAACGCTTACCGCCGGCACGCGCGACCACTCGCGTATGACTGACGCCGTCGACGCCGAAGAGATTCGCCACGTCGCGGACCTCGCGCGCCTCGACCTGGCCGACGACGAGGTCGAGGAGTTCGTCGACCAGTGCGGGGCCATCCTCGAACACTTCGAGCAGCTCGAAGAGGTACCCGAGGTGGACGCCGACCCCGACCTCGTGAACGTGATGCGGCCCGACGAGGTCGAGGAGTCGCTGTCCCAGGCGGAAGCGCTCGCGAACGCCGAGGAATCCGAGGACGGCCGCTTCAAGGGGCCGAACGTCTCGTAATGAGTCTGAACGCCTTCATCACCGAGACGGACATCGAGGGGGAGGGAGACGGTCCGCTCGACGACACCACCGTCGCCGTCAAGGACAACATCTCCACCGAGGGCGTCCCGACCACGTGTGGCTCCCGGATGCTTGAGGACTACGACGCGCCCTACGACGCCACCGTCGTCGAGCGCCTCACGGACGCCGGCGCCACCATCGTCGGCAAAGCGAACATGGACGAGTTCGGGATGGGGACGACCACCGAGACGTCGTACTTCGGCGCGACGAAGAACCCCGTCGACGAGGACCGCGTCCCCGGTGGCTCCTCGGGCGGCTCCGCGGCCGCAGTCGCAGCCAGCGAGGCCGACGTCGCACTCGGCTCCGACACGGGCGGCTCGGTGCGCTGCCCCGCGGCGTTCTGCGGCGTCGTCGGCATCAAGCCGACCTACGGGCTCGTCTCCCGGTACGGCCTCGTCGCGTACGCGAACAGCCTCGAACAGATCGGTCCCATCGCGCCGACCGTCGAGGAGGCCGCCGAACTGCTCGACGTCATCGCCGGCCCGGACCCCCGTGACGGCACGACTCGCGAGGCGGGCGCGGACTCCGACTACGCCGGCGCCGCCGAGGGCGACGTCGACGGCCTCACTGTCGGTGTTCCCACCGAACTCGTCGAGGGCGCCGACGAGCGCGTCGTCGAACGCTTCGAGGACGCGCTCGACGACCTCCGCGCGCAGGGCGCCGAGACCGTCGAGGTGTCTCTGCCTTCGGTCGAGTACGCCGTCGCCGCCTACTACGTCATCGCGATGTCGGAGGCGTCCTCGAACCTCGCGCGCTTCGACGGCGTCCGGTACGGCAACTCCGGCGGATTCGACGGTAACTGGAACGAGACGTTCGCAAAAGCCCGGTCGGAGGGCTTCGGTGACGAGGTCAAGCGCCGCGTCCTCCTCGGCACGTACGCGCTGTCCGCGGGCTACCACGACAAGTACTACAAGCAGGCCCAGGAGGCCCGCTCGTGGGTGAAACAGGACTTCGACGAGGCCTTCGAGGACGTCGACGTGCTGGCCTCGCCGACGATGCCCGTGCTCCCGCCGAAGCTCGGCGAGAGCCTCGACGACCCCGTCCAGATGTACCTCGCGGACGCGAACACCACACCGGTGAACCTCGCGAACCTCCCCGCCATCTCGGTGCCCGCCGGCGAAGCAGACGGCCTCCCGGTCGGGCTGCAGCTCGTCGGTCCGAAGTTCGGCGAGGAGACCATCGTCAACGCCGCCGCCGCGGTCGAGGAGTAGCGACGACCCGAACCGTCTCAGTTCTCCGCCTGCTCTGCCTTCGCCTCGAAGGCCGCGTCCCGCAGCCCCTCCTCTGCGTCGGACTCGCAGACGAGCTCCGGCACCTCGGTCGGCTTCCCGTCCTCGTCGAGCGCGACGAACGTGAAAAACGACTCCGTCGTCTTGCGTTCGGTTCCCTCCCGGGGGTCCTCGGCGTGCACGTCGACTTTCACGTCGATGCTCGTCCGGCCGGTGTCGAAGACGTAGGCCTCGACGACTGCGACCTCGCCCATCTCGATGGCGCTGATGAAGTCGACGTGGTCCATCGACGCCGTCACGACCTGGTTGCCGGCGAACCGCATCGACGCGATGGCCGCACAGATGTCCATCCAGTGGAGGACGGCGCCACCGAGCGCCCGCCCGAGGTTGTTCGTGTCGTTCGGCAGCAGCATCTCCGTCATCTCCGTGTACGAGTCCATCAGCCGCGCGGAGTCGCTCATGGGCTGGCGTTCTCGGTGGAGGGGTTGAAAGCTTCCGGGACGCACCGACCACGCCGGCTGCCGTGCGGGGTATCGACAGGCGTAAGGCCGGTCCGACGTACCCGCTAGGCAATGAGTGAGGAAGCCCAACCCGACCGCGAGGGGTCGGTGCGGGTCGTCGGCACGGCGCACGTCTCCTCGGACAGCGTCGAGGAGGTCGAGCGCGTCGTCGCCGAGGAGGAGCCCGACACGGTCGCCGTCGAACTCGACGAGGGCCGGTTCCGGCAGATGCAGGGCGACGCCCCGGAAGACCTCGACCCGAGAGAACTCCTGAAGGGGAGCATGGCGTTCCAGTTCCTGGCGTACTGGCTGCTGTCGTACGTCCAGCAGCGCCTCGGCGAGCAGTTCGGCATCGAGCCCGGGTCGGACATGAAGGCGGCCATCGACGCCGCGGAGGCCGCGGGCTCGGAGGTCGCGCTCGTCGACCGCGACATCCAGGTGACAATCCAGCGGTTCTGGTCGCGGATGTCCGGCACGGAGAAGCTCCGGATGGTCGCGGAACTGGCGCTCGGGGTCACGGACAGCCGGACACTCGGGTTCGCGGTCGGCGGGTTCGTCGGCGGGCTCGTCGGCCTGGTCGCCGAAGTTCTCGGCGGACCGTACGTGTTGCCGCCGGCACCGGGCGGCCTCGGCGTCCTCGGCTGGGTGGCGGGGCTGCTCGTCACCGTCGCGGAGGTCGGGCTGTTCGCTATCGCGGGCGGCGTCGTCCTCGGCGTCGTGTTCGTCGTGCTGTTCGCGCGGTCCGCACCCGAGGAGGACGTCGAGGAGTTCTCGATGGACGAACTCACCGACACCGACGTGGTCTCGGCGATGATGGAGGAGTTCCGGCGGTTCAGCCCCGGCGGCGCGGAAGCGCTTATCGACGAGCGTGACGCCTTCATCGCGCACAACCTCGTCGCGCTCCGGAACCAGGGCAAGCACGTCGTCGCCGTCGTCGGCGCCGGCCACCGCGAGGGCATCGAGCAGTACCTCGCGAACCCCGAGGAACTCCCGCCGATGGAGGGACTCACCGGCCGAGAGTCGGGCGGCTCGTGGCTGTCCCGGGCGTTCGGACTGCTCATCACTGTGGGCTTTCTCGCGTTCTTCGTCCTGCTCGTGATGGCGGGCGTCGACAACACCATCCTGCTCCAGGTGTTCGGCGCGTGGTTTCTCTTCAACGGCGCTATCTCTCTGATAGCGGCGAAGCTCGCGGGCGCGCACTGGACGTCCGCGGGCGTCGGCGGTGCGGTCGCGTGGCTCACCTCGGTGAACCCCCTCCTGGCGCCGGGCTGGTTCGCTGGCTACGTGGAGCTGCGGTACCTCTCGGTTCGGGTCGCGGACATCGGCACGCTGAACGACCTGCTCGACGACGAGACCCGGCCGATTCGGGACATCGTGTCGGACATGCTGGACGTGCCGCTGTTCCGGCTCATCGCCGTGGTCGCGATGACGAACATCGGGAGCATCGTCGCGACGCTGCTGTTCCCGTTCGTGATTCTGCCGCTCGTCGGCGGGCCGTTCGACTCGGTGGCCGCGGTCTCGGACGCGATGGTCCGCGGCGCCGAGAACAGCGCCGACGCCATCTGGGGGCTGCTCCGGTGAAGGTCTCCCGCCGCGAACTGCGGGACCTCGCCGCGGCCTGGCTCCTCCTGGGGCTGGCGTTCGCGCTGTTCCGCGTCCCCGTCTCGCCGACCACGATGACCGAGGTCCTGGGGAGCCGCTTTTTCGCGCGGGAGTTCCTGCTCAGTCTCGCGACGGTCGGCGTCGCGTTCCTGTTGCACGAACTCGCGCACAAGGTCGTCGCGGTGCGGTTCGGGCAGGACGCCGAGTTCCGGGCCGACTACGGGATGCTCGGGCTCGCGGTCGCCGGCGGGCTGGCCGGGTTCCTGTTCGCGGCGCCGGGCGCCGTCCACCACCGCGGCTACATCACGCCCCGGGAGAACGGCCTCATCGCGGTCGCCGGTCCCCTGACGAACGTCGCGCTCGCCGTCGTCTCCCTGGCGCTGCTGCCGGTCGCGCCCGACATCGGCACCCGGGGGCTGTTCATCAACGTCCTCCTGGCGGGGTTCAACATGATTCCGTTCGGGCCGCTGGACGGCTCGACCGTCCTGGAGTGGAGTCGAGTCGCGTACGCGGCGGCCGCCGCCGTCACCATCGGTCCGGCGGTGCTGTTCTTCCTGGGTCTGGTCTGAGGGTTGGACTGACTCGCACAGACCGGCACGCTTAACGCCCCGAGTTACGCACGTCCGTGTATGACTGGCGGCGAGGCAGACGGCGACGCCGACACCGAACAGGACGACGACGCCCTGACGTACGCCGACGCGGGCGTCGACATCGAGGACAGCGAGGCGGCGACGGCGGCGCTCGTCGGCGCCGTCTCCGAGCAGGCCGACACCACAGAGTACGCGGGCCTCGTGGACCTCGGCGACCAGTACCTCGCGCTCGCCACTGACGGCGTGGGGACGAAGCTCCTCGTCGCGGAGGCCGTCGACGACTACTCCACCGTGGGCATCGACTGCATCGCGATGAACGTCAACGACCTCGTCGCGGCGGGCGTCGAGCCCGCGGCGTTCGTGGACTACCTCGCGGTGGACGTGCCCGACGAGGCCCGGGCCGCCGAACTCGGCGAGGGACTCGCGGCGGGCGCCGAGGAAGCCGGCGTCGCGCTCGTCGGCGGCGAGACGGCGGTGATGCCGGAGGTCGTCAGGGGCTTCGACATCGCGGGCACCGTCGCCGGCCTCGCGACCGAGGACGACCTGTTCCCGGGCGACGCCGAGGCGGGCGACGCGCTCGTCGGCTTCCCCTCGTCGGGCATCCACTCGAACGGCCTCACGCTCGCTCGCGAAGCCGCGACACGCGAGGGCGGCTACGACGAGCCGTACCCCTACAACGGCTACGAGACCGTCGGCGACGCGCTGCTGGAACCGACCCGCATCTACACGCACCTCCTCGCGGCCTTCCGGGAGCACGGCGTCCACGCCGCCGCCCACGTCACCGGCGGCGGCTGGACGAACCTCGAACGCATGGGCGAGTTCCGCTACGCGGTGTCGGACCCGCTGCCCGCTCAGCCGGTGTTCGAGTACGTGCGGGACGCCGGCGGCGTGAGCGACGAGGAGATGCACCGCACCTTCAACATGGGCACCGGGTTCGTCGTCGCGCTCCCCGAGGACGACGCGGCGTCGCTGGCGAGCGAGACTGACGGCGAGATTATCGGGCGCGTCGAGGGCGGCGACGGCGTGGCGATTCGCGGGCTGACGCTGTAACAGTGGCGGCGAGCTGCGCTCTGTCTCCCCCGGTCACCGGCGGAGCGTGCGCCCAAAACGATATGTACACTAACTGAGATAGCGGCTGTGTGCATCCTACGATAGGCGATACCCTGGAACAGACTGTCAAACGACACCCCGACCGCGACGCCATCGTCTACCCGCGGAAAGACCAGCAGTGGACGTACGCGGAGTTCGACGAGCGAGTCAACCGGCTCGCGAACGCGCTCGCCGAGATGGGCGTCGAGAAGGGCGACCGCGTCGCGACACTGCTGTACAACGGCTCGGAGATGGCGGTGACGGTGTACGCGTGCGCGAAGCTCGGTGCCGTGTTCACGCCCCTCAACTACCGGCTGTCCAGCGACGAAGTCCAGTTCATCGTCGACGACGCCGGCGCCAGCGCGCTGCTGTTCGAGGCCGAGACGCGCGACGCAGTCGAGGGCGCGAAGTCCGACCTCCCAACCGTCGATGACTACGTGTTCGTCGACGACGAGACCCCCGACTACGCCAGTGACTTCTACGAGCTAGTCGACGAGGGGAGTCCGAGCGCACCCGACACCGTCGTCGAGGAGGACGACGCCTACGCGTTCATCTACACGTCCGGAACCACGGGGCGGCCGAAAGGAGTCGTCCACGAACACCGGAGTATGGTGGAGCACAACCTGCTGTGCATCGCCGAGTTGGACATCACTCGCCACGACGTCGGCCTCACCGTCCTCCCGATGTACCACTGCGCGGAACTCCACGCGATGCTGTTCAGCCGCATCGCTCGCGGAGCGACGAACGTCATCCACCACGACTTCGACGCACCGGACGCCCTGGAGGCCATCGAGGACCACGAGGTCAGCCTGCTGTTCGCCGCTCCGACGGTGTGGAACGCCCTCGCGCAGGGCGCGAAGGAACTGGACGTCGACACGTCCTCGCTCCGGGTCGGCCTCTACGGCGCCGCGCCGATGCCGGAGCAGGTCTTCGAGGACTGCATGGAGCAGCTCTGCGAGGACTACGTCCAGGCGTACGGGATGACCGAGATGGGGCCCTGTGCCGTGTTTCAGGCGCCGGAAGACCAGCTCACCAAGCAGGGCTGTGCGGGACTGCCGGCCCTCAACCACGAGGTTCGAGTCGTCGAACCGGACGCCGCCCCGACCGAGCAGGTCGCCGCCGGAGAGATAGGCGAGATTCTCTTCGCCGGCTCGACCACGATGCGAGAGTACTGGAACCGCCCCGACGCGACCGCCGAGTCGCTCCGCGAGGCCGGCGGCACGACGTGGTACTACACGGGCGACCTCGGCTACCTCGACGAGGACGGCTACCTCTGGGTGGTCGACCGGAAGGACGACATGATAATCACGGGCGGGGAGAACGTCTACCCGACCGAGGTCGAGGACGCGCTGTTCTCTCACGCGGCAATCGAGGAAGCGGCCGTCGTCGGCGAACCGGACGACGAGTGGGGCGAGCGGGTCGCCGCCTACGTCGTCGGGGACGTCACGGCCGACGAACTCGACGACTACCTCACGACGGGCGACGCGCTCGCGGACTTCAAACGCCCCCGCGAGTACTACTTCGTCGACGAACTCCCGAAGAACCCGAGCGGGAAGATTCAGAAGTTCAAGCTCCGGGAGAACGGAGCGTAGCGACCTGCCGCTCCGATTCTCGCCGCCGGCCGCTATCGACCGACGAACTCCGGGTCGTCGTCGCCGTAGAACGCGGCGTGGCCGCTGGCGTAGTCCTCCGTTCGGGTCGCCTGCGCAATCGCGTCGGTCTCGGCGGCCAGCTGGTCTTCTAGTCGGCGGTCGAACCCCTCGGTCACGAGCCGCTTCACGCGACCGAACGCCTCCGTCGGGCCCGCAGAGAGTCGGGACGCGAGCGCGTCGAGGCGCTCGTCGAAGCCGCCCGCGGCGGCGGCCTCGGTGGCGATGCCGAGGTCCACGGCTCGGTCGGGTCCGATCGGTTCGTCGAGGAGGACAATCTCTTTCGCCCGCCGGAGGCCGACCAGCCGCGGCAGGAAGAACGTCGAACCGCCGTCGCCGGTGAGTCCGAGTCGGGGGTAGGCGAACTCGAACCGCGCCGCGTCACTCGCGACCACGACGTCGCCCGCGAGAGCGAGCCCGAACCCCGCGCCTGCGGCGCTCCCGTCGACGCCGACGGCGATCGGTTTCTCGGCTCGGTGGAGGCGGAGAATCGTCTCGTGGAGCGTCGACGCGAGCTGTCGGATGACCGGTTCGTCCTCCGGACCGCCGTCGAACCGACTGAGGTCGACACCGGCGCAGAAGGCGTCGCCGGCGCCCCGGAGGACGATGCAGCGAACGCCGTCGTCGTCGGTGAGTGCTGTCACTGCTTCACGGAGCTCCGCGTTCATCGCCGGTGTCAGTGCGTTCAGGTGGTCCGGTCGGTCGAGCGTCACGGTGGCCGCGTTCCCGTCGCGTTCGACGCCGATCGTGTCGTAGGTCGTCTCGGACATAGTCCGTCGTCCGAACACGAGGCGGGCGTCACCGATATATCCCGGCGACAGACCGGGGCTGCACTGGCAGTGGATAGTCCCGTGACGCCATCGGTGCGGAGTGAAGACTCGGTGCGGGCCCCCAAAGGTAAAGCAGCGGTGCCGCGAACTCGCGCTCGATGCAGGACGCCTACGTGGTCGACGCGGTTCGGACGCCGCTCGGGAAGCGCAATGGGTCGTTCCGAGACACCCACCCCCAGGACCTCGCCGCGGAACCGCTGCGCGCGCTCGAAGCGCGGAACGGCTTCGACGGCGGCGAGACCGTCGAGGACGTGATTCTCGGGTGCGTGACGCCGGTCGGCGAACAGGGCAGCAACGTCGGCCGCATCGCGCCGATGGTCGCCGGCTGGGGCGACAGCGTTCCGGGCGTCCAGCTCAACCGGATGTGTGGCTCCGGCCAGCAGGCGGCGAACTTCGCGGCCGGCCAGATTCGCGGCGGGATGCACGACGTGCTCGTCGCCGGCGGCGTCGAGCACATGACGCGGGTGCCGATGGCGAGCGACACGGCGTCCCCGGAGCACAGCTACGCCGACCCCGAGAACGTGACCGAGACGTACTTCGAGCACTTCGACGAGCTGACCACGCAGGGAGAGGGCGCCGAGCGCATCGCCGACCAGTGGGGGTTCGACCGGGCGGACGTGGACGAGTTGGCTGTCGACTCCCAGCGCCGCTGGGGTGCGGCGGCCGAATCCGGGAAGTACGACGACCGGGTCGTCCCCGTCGAGACCGAGGTCGACGGCGAGCCGGTGACCGTCGAGCGCGACGAGCACCCGCGCCCGGAGACCGACGTCGAGACGCTGGGCGACCTCCCGCTCGCCTTCCGCGAGGCGGGTGCGGGCGTCGTCCATGCGGGCAACGCCTCGGGCATCGTCGACGGGGCGTCGGCGCTGCTGGTCGCGTCGGGGGAGGCCTGCGACGCGCACGGCTGGGAGCCGATGGTCCGCATCGTCGACACTCACGTCGTCGGGGTCGACCCGAAGACGATGCTCACGGGGCCGATTCCGGCGACCCAGGAGATTCTCGACGACAACGACCTGACCGTGGAGGACATCGACCGGTTCGAGGTGAACGAGGCGTTCGCGTCGGTCGTCCTCGCGTGGCTGGACGAGACCGGCGCGGACTGGGAGCGAACGAACGTCTGGGGCGGTGCAATCGCCCACGGCCACCCCCTCGGTGCGACCGGCAGCGTCCTCCTGGGGAAGCTCGCCGCCCAACTGGAGGACTGCGGCGGTCGGTACGGCGTCTGTACGATGTGTATCGGCTTCGGACAGGGAATCGCCACGCTCGTCGAGCGCGTCTGAACGCGGCCCGTTCGTCGTCGGCGCGTCAGCTCAGGCGAGCCGCCACGTCGGCCTGCGTGATGATGCCGACGGTGTCGCCGTCCTCCGTGACCATCACGGCCTTGTAGTGGTCGAGCAGACTCGAAATCTCGTCGAGCGTGGCGTCCGTCGAGACGGTCGGGAAGCTCTCGCTCATGACTTCGCGGACGGCGTGGTCGCCGACCTCTTCGCCGGCGTGGACGACGTCGCTGTCGCTGATGGAGCCCACCGGGACGCCGTTCGTGATGACCGGGAGCTGGGAGTAGCCGGCGCCCTGCATCTTCTCGACGGCCTCGCTGACGGCGTCGTCGGGAGCGACGCTGATGACCTCCTCGTGCATGAGGGTCGCCGCGCGCACGACGTCGCCTTCGGCGGCGTCGAGGGCTTCGACGATGCGTCGCAGCGTCGACAGCCGGGGGTCGACGTCGCCGCCCTCGATGCGAGCGATGAGCGGCTGAGAGACGTCCGCGCGGTCGGCGAGCTCGCTCTGGGTCAGGTCCAGCGAGGTCCGTCGCTCGCGCAAGTCCTGGGGCGTCGGCAGTCGCATACGGCCCGATAACCAGGAGTTATTAATAAAGCTTCGGGGGTCAGGCCTCCTCGTCCTCGCCGCCCTCCTCGACGACCTCGATGACTTCGAGCGGAACGTCTCGGAGCGCGCCACCGACCTCGCTCTTCGCGATGCGTTTGGCGTGCTCCTCGCTGTCGGCGCTGAACACCGTCAGCTCCAGCACCAGACCCACGAGCGCAGTGCTGGCCGCCAGGAACGCCGCGTCGAGGGGCTCCCCGCAGGCGGGACAGCCCGTCAGCCCGGCCTCCACCTCGACGTAGTCGAGGTCCTGGTCGTTCAGTCGTTTGCCGGCTTCGCTCACGGCGACGCCGATGGCGTCGTCGGAGTTGTCGACGTCACGGACCAACCAAGCGGCCTCCATCGCAACGACGTAGTTGCTCATATCACACCAATCGTGGCCTGGAAAGTCGTGCTTTGTGGTTCGGGCGTCCGGCGGACGTGACTCGAAGCATTCGCATAACTTAGAGAGTACTGCAGCGGAACGGACACAGCGCATACGCAGAGACGCGACGAGCGAGCACAGCGAGCCATCGGCGCGGCCGTTCCGGCGAATCGCCAGACGGCGTCGCCCCGGGGCCGAGGCTCCGGCCGGCACATATATCAGTACCCGTCGACTGGGCGGGACCACGATGTTGGAACGCGTCACCCGCCTCGGACTGCTCGCGCTCTACCAGTCCACACTCGTCGTCGGCATCCTCGCACTCCCGTTCGCGATGCTCGCCTCCCGCCTCGGTGTCACGCTGCCGGTCGGCCGACTCGTCGAGGAGGCCACGGAGGCCTACGAAGCCACCGCCTGAGAGCGCTCCGTAGACGGCGTATCGCCCGAGTTTTCGGACGGCAAGGGAATCCCCGGAAGAGATGCTTTTATCAGTCCCGGACTGGTATCGTCTGGTAATGTTCAACCCGAACGACGGCTCTGACTTCGCCCGCAATCGGGCGCGGCTCGACGACACGCCGAACCCCTACGAGCCGGAGGTCGGCTCGCTACCGGAGAGCGACCTCTCGCACGCCGACTCGGACAAGATCAACAAGACCGGCACCACCATCGTCGGCATCACCGCCGAGGACGGCGTCGTGATGGCCTCCGACATGCGCGCCAGCCTCGGCGGCCGCGTCGTCTCCAACAAGGACGTCCAGAAGGTCGAGCAGATCCAGCCGAACGCGGCCATCTCCATCTCGGGGTCCGTCGGCGGCTCCCAGAGCTTCATCCGCTCGCTGCGCGCCGAGGCGAACCTCTACGAGGCCCGTCGTGGCGAGTACATGTCCATCGACGCGCTCTCCACGATGGCGTCGAACCTGCTGCGCGGCGGCCCGTTCTTCCGCGTCGTCCCGATTCTCGGCGGCGTCGACAGCGAGGGCGGTCACGTCTTCAGCCTCGACCCCTCGGGCAGTTCGCTCTCCGACAAGTACACCGCACAGGGCTCGGGTATGCCGTACGCCCTCGGTGTCCTCGAACAGGAGTTCAGCGACGACCTGACGATGGACGAAGCCGAGCGCGTCGGCGCGCAGGCCGTCAAGTCCGCCAGCGAGCGCGACACCGCCTCCGGTAACGGCGTCCACATCACGAAGATTACCGCTGACGGCCTCGAGACGGTCGGCCACAAGGAGTTCGACGACCTCCTGTAACCTAGTCGTCTAGTTCTTCTCCGCGACCGACCCAGTCGGCGAAACTCCCGGACAGCAGCGTCTCCCGCTGGTTCTGGATGTACTCGTACTGCATCGCGTAGACGGCGTTCTCGAACGTGCTGCCGTCGTCGAGTGCCTCTTGGATTCGGTCGACTTTCCACTTGGCGGGCGTGACGGCGTGGCGGGCGCGCTGGCGGAGCGGCCAGAGGTACTTCGCCGCCTCCTCCTCCGAGAGCCCGCGGCGTTTCAGCCCGGCTTCGGCCTGCTCGAAGAGGTCGACGTACAGCTCCTTGGTGTCGGTGGTGCGGTCGCCGTCGGCGGTCACCCACGACAGGTCGGCGTCGAGCCCCGCTCGCGCGGCGTCGTAGAATGCGTCCCGGGCGGTCTCCCAGGAGAGCTCGTAGAGGGGGTGTTCGGTCCGCGGGAGATTCTCCAGGAGGCCGGCGAACGCGGCCTGGACGGCGATGGTGTCCCGGACCGTCGGCTGCCCGGCGATGGGGCGAAACTCGATGCGGGCGTTCGCCGACTCCCTCGAGGACCCGCCGAACACCGGCCGCACCCACCGCCAGTACGTGCCGTGTTTGCGCCGCCAGTGCGCGAACTCGTCGTCGAAGCGCCCGCTCCCCGCCACCGGCATCGGGACGATGGTCTCGTCGTCGGCGACCCGGTCGACGGCGTCCGCGACGCCCTCCAGGTCCTCGGGGAACCGCACCTTCTCGGACTCGCCGGGGACGTTCAGCACCGACTCGAAGACGTCGATGCGGGACTCCTGCCAGCCGTCGTCGAGAATCTCCGCGGGGGTGGCGTCGTCGTCGTAGAGGTCCGGCGGGAACACCGGGGCGTTCACCGACAGCGCGAGCAGCGGCGCCGCGAACCGCAGCGCGTACCGGAAGTACGTCGGCAGGTCGACGGCCTGTGGCACCTGGTAGTGTGGCTGGATGGAGGTGATGAGCGCCTCCGGCATCACCGTCTCGGCGTCCAGGGAGACGTGCGGGGCGTCCAACCGCATCCCCGCCGGCTGGCCGGTGTTCGCCATCGCGTGGTAGCGCGCCGAGTCGCTCATGTTCGTCGCGACCTCGACGCCGTCGTGGTTCACGCTGTCCGTGAGGTACTGTCGCGCCGTCTCGCCCTCCGGCGGAATCGTCCACATGCCGTCGCTGACGAGGTGCAGCCCCTCCGCCGCCATCGGCTCGGTCGCGGCGGCGAGCTTCGAACGCACTTCGGCCTCCTGGGCCGCGAGCCCGTACTCGTTCAGGGGGACCGGGCTCGTGGTCATCTCGGCGTTGTGGAGCCCGAGTTCCTTCTCGAAGCCGACGAACTCGAGGACGCGACGCGGGACGCGGGCGAGCGAGCCGTCGTCCGTCGTCGCGTAGAACTCGTACTCCAGGCCGACGATTGCCTGCGGATTGTCGAACGTGCCGGCGGCAATCTCCTCGCGGACGACCTCGGCGTCTTCCCGGACTCGGTCCTGGAACGCGTCGGCGTCGACGGCGAGCACGTCCCGGACGCGGTCCACGAGCTCCGGTGCTGGCATACCCGGGGTATCGTCGCGCCGGGTGAAAGGCGTGACGGCGCCTGTACGCCCGGACCCGGCCAGCGAGCGCTGAGGCCCGGTTCGCGGGATTTACCTTCTGGCGGGGGTTACGCCGCAGCGATGGAGTTCCAGGAGTTCGCCGCGCGCGCCGCCGACGTGGAAGCCGAGCCGGCGGACCTCGAAGTCGTCGACCTGGTCGCCGACCTGTTCGAGGCGGCCGGCGGCGACCTCGCGGTGGTGGCGCGGTTCGTACAGGGCCGAGTGTTCCCGGCGCACTCGGAGACGAAACTCGACATCGGCCCCCGGCTCTGCTACGAGGCGCTCGCACGAGCGGCCGGCCGGAACGTCGACGTCGACGAGATAGAAGACCGCCTCGCAGACGCCGGCGACGTCGGGGCGGTCGCGGCTGGACTAGACCTCGGCGGGCAGGCCGGCCTCGGCGCGTTCGGCGGCGGGGGCGGCGGCGACGACCTCACCGTGGGCGAGGTGGCCGACGAGCTCGCCGCCCTCGCCGCCGCGGCGGGCGACGGCAGCCAGGACGAGAAGGTCCGACTGCTGTTCGGGCTGTTCCATCGGTGTTCGAACGAGGAGGCGCGGTACCTCTCCCGGCTCGTCCTGGGCGAGATGCGTATCGGCGTCGGCGAGGGCACCGTGCGGGACGCCGTCGTGGCGGCCTTCGACGTCCCCGCAGAGTCGGTCGAGCGCGCGCTCCAGGTGTCGAACGACTACGGGCTCGTCGCCGAGACGGCACGCGACGACGGCGAGGCGGCGCTGGACGCGATGGGGCTGGAGGTGGGTCGGCCGGTGCAGGCGATGCTCGCGCAGGCCGGCACCGTCACCGACGCCCTCGACGAGTGGGGGACGGCCGCCGTGGAGACGAAGTTCGACGGGGCGCGGGTCCAGGTCCACTACGACGGCGAGACGGTCGCGCTGTACTCGCGGAACATGGAGGACGTGACCGGCGCGCTCCCCGAACTTGTGGAGTTCGTCGAGGCGCACGTCGAGCCCCCCGTGATTCTCGACGGGGAGGCCGTCGCCGTCGACGAGGACGGCGACCCGCTGCCGTTCCAGGCGATTCTCAGACGCTTCCGCCGAAAGCACGACGTGGCGGCGATGCGCGAGGAGGTCGCGGTCGAACTCCACGCCTTCGACTGCCTGCACGCGGACAGCGAGGACCTGCTCGGCGTGCCGTTCCGGGAGCGCCACGACCGCCTCCGGTCGGCCGTCGGCGACGAGTCAGCCGTCTCCGAGTTGCTCGTCACTGACGACGCCGACGAGATTGCAGACTTCGAGGCGGCAGCCCTCGACGGCGGCCACGAGGGCATCATGCTGAAGAACCCGGACGCGGCGTACACGCCCGGTAACCGGGGGAAGGACTGGCTGAAACGCAAGCCCGACGTGGAGACCCTCGACCTCGTGGTGACGGGCGCGGAGTGGGGCGAGGGGAGACGAGCGTCCGTCCTCGGGACGTTTCTGCTGTCGGCCCGCGACGAGGCGTCGGGCGAGTTCGAGACCATCGGGAAGGTCGCCACGGGACTCACCGACGAGGAACTCGACGCCCTCACCGAACGCCTGGAGCCACACGTCCGCCGGGAGGACGGCCAGGACGTCGACATCGAGCCGGCGGTCGTGCTGGAGGTGGGCTACGAGGAGATTCAGGCGTCGCCGACGTACTCCTCGGGGTACGCGCTCCGGTTCCCGCGGTACGTCTCCGTGCGCGAGGACAAGACCCCGGAGACCGCCGACACCATCGAGCGCGTCGAGCGGCTCGCCGACCAGCAGGGGTAGCTCGCCGACGCCAGAGCCTTCAAGCCGAGTCCACGCCAAGAGCCGACGTGACCTACAGAGGCGCCGTCCTCGACCTCGACGGCACCGTCCTGCGCGGCGGCGACCTGCTCCCCGGCGCCCGGGCGGCCGTCGCGGCGCTCCGCGAACACGCCGAGTCCGTCCTGTTTCTGACGAACAATCCGACCCGGCCCGCCAGCGACCACGCAAGCCGCCTGCGCGACCTCGGCATCGAGGCGAGCGCGGACGACGTGCTCACGTCCGCGGACGCGACGGTCGCCTACCTCCGGGACCACCACGCGGACGAGCCCGCGTTCGCCATCACCGAGTCCGCCATCGTCGACCGGCTCCGGGCCGGCGGCGTGCCGCTGACCGACGACCCCGAGGCGGCGGGCGTCGTCGTGGCTGGCTACGACCGCGAGTTCCACTTCCGGGACCTCCAGGCCGCCCTCGACGCGATGGACGACGACACCGCGTTCGTCGGCACCGACCTCGACCGCACGATTCCGGGAGCCGACGGCCTCGAACCGGGGTCGGGCGCAATCATTCACGCTGTCGCGGGCGTCACCGGCCGCGAACCGGACGCCGTCCTCGGCAAACCCTCGGAGACCACTGCCCGGCTGGCGGCGGACCGCATCGGCGTGCCGCCGGAGGACTGCCTGCTCGTCGGCGACCGTCTGGAGACGGACGTGGCGATGGGCGAGCGCGCCGGGATGACGACTGTGCTCGTGCGGACGGGCGTCGACGGCGACGACGACGTCGACGCGAGCGACCGACAGCCCGACTTCGTCCTCGACTCGCTCGGGGACGTGGTAGAACTGCTCGACTAAGTGGCGTCGAGGGTCGGCCTACGCGCTGGGAACGACGGCAGCGCCTTTTGTCCGGCCCGTCGTATCTCGTGGTATGACCGTCTCACACGCGGGGCTGACCGTCGACTGGCTCGGCTACGCGACAGCGCGCGTCGAGTGGCCGGACGGCACCGTCGCCTACACCGACCCCGGACGGTACGGCGTGCTCACGGGCGAGTGGACGCCCGGCGACTTCGACGGCGCCCAGCACCACCCGCCGGCGAGCGACTACCACGAACAGGACGCGGACCTCGTGGTCGTCACGCACGACCACCACTACGACCCCCACGGCATCGAGCGCGTGGCCGGCGACGACGCCACCGTCGTCGTCTACGAGGCCGTCAGCGCCGACACGGTGAGCCGGAACGTCACCCCCGTCGACGCCCTCGACTACGACGTCGTCCGCGTCGCGTACGGTGACAGTCCGACGGTCTCCGGCGTCGACGTCGAGACGGTCCGGGCGGAGACGGCACCGGACGACCCCGGCGGCGAATCCTCGCACCCCCCGGAGTTCGGTTGCGGGTACGCGCTCACGCGCGAGGACACGACCGTCTTCTACCCCGGTGACTCCGACGCGCTCGCCGCCCACGGGGACCTCGGCCCGGACGTGTTCCTGCCGCCGCTCAGCCGCCGCATCACGATGGGGGAAGCCGAGGCCGCCGACCTCGCCGAACGCCTCGACCCGGAGCTCGTCGTGCCCGTCCACTACAACACCTTCGACGGGCTGGTCGGTGACAGCCGGCTGTTCGCCCAGGACGTGGCGAGCCGCGGGATTCCGGTCGCGCTCGACGAACGGTAACCGGGACTCAAGTCGGCGCTGAACCCCACAGAAAACCTACGTCCCGCTGGACAGATGCCGGTCGTATGCGACGCCGCGCCCTCCTGTCCGCGGTCGCGTCCGCCACCGCGCTCGCCGCCGGCTGTACGTCGGCACCGACCGCGGATGACACCGCGACGACGACCCGCGCAGTCTCCGTCCCCGAGCCAGGTCCAGACGCCGACCTCGCGATAACCGAGCTGTCCGTCGAGACCGAGAAGACCGCGCCGACCCACGAGTGGTACCTCCGCATCGAGGGCGTCTACAGCACCGACGCCGTCGACCGGAACTTCGACGACCCGACGGTCGTCGACGTCTCCGACATCGAGGACGAAGCGGTGCGCGAGTCGGTCGAGCGCATCCTCGACGAGGGGAAAGTGTGGGTCGACGAGATTCCGGACGGCCTCCGCGAGTTCGTGGACTCGACGGACCTCGTGACGTGGGCGGCCGACACCGACGACGTCGCCACCCACTGGACGCTCGGCGTCTACGACGCCCACCCCGACCGCGACCCCGTACTGGAGTTCGGCGTCTCGGTGCTCGACTCCGGCATCGGCGAGGACCCCGCGGAGTTGGAGTTCGCCGTCGAGAACACCGGCGACGCCGAACAGTCGATTTTCGGCGGCGTGGTCAGGCCGTTCGGCATCCCGCGCGTCCACCGCCCGGGAGAGCCCGACGGCGCGTCGTTCCTCCTCTGGCAGGACTACGAGTCCATCGACGGCCTGAGCGTCACGGCGGACCGCATCACGAAGAACGCAATCGGGACGATGACGCCGGTGGCTCCCGGCGAGACACTCACCCGGACGTACACGCTCGACCCGTCGAAGCCCCAGTGCGACGCTATCGGCCCCGGGGAGTGGGTGTACGAGGACATCCTGGAGTACACCCAGAGCCGCGGACCCCAGGGGCCGGGGGCAACCGTCGACTACCGAGTCGAATTCGCCATCGAAGACGTCTGAGGAGCAAGGGAGTATCTACACAACTGACAGCCAGCATCCGCGAGCCGAGCGCCTCGAAGAGGCCGAGACGAGCGGTTCACCGCGCGACCGTAGGAGCGCGGGCGCGAAGACGACTAACGGGGGGACGACGCGCTTTGAGGGTACTTTTGCCAGCGAGACGCGGCGAAGCCGCGTCGAGCGCGGGAAACGGTTCGACTTAGATGAGACCCATTTCGTCGAGGCGCTCGGGCAGGTAGGTGTCGGTGACGAAGTCGAGGCCGCGGGAGGCGAGCGCCTGCTGTTCGGCCTTCTTGTCGATGTCGAGCTGGAGCTCTATCTGTTCGGTCCAGAAGTCGCTCTGGAACCGGGGGTCTTCGAGCTCGGATTCGAGGGCGTTCACGTCGGAGTCGCTGAGCGGGTCGGTCGGCAGGTCGTAGTCGACGATGTCCTGCGGGCGGATGCCGACGAACTGCGCCTGCGGGGTTGCGAGGTACTCCGAGAGGTGCGCGGACTTGATGGAGCCGTAGGCGACGGAGCCGTAGATGCGGTACGACCACGGGTCGCCGTCAGTGAACACCGTGACCGGGAGGCCGAGTTCGTCGTGGAGGCGCTTGGTGAGCCGTCGGGTGGCGCGCGCCGGCTGGCCGCCGAGGTGGACGACGATGGCGTTGTGCTCGTCGTCGAAGCCGTTCTCGACGAGGCGGTCCCGCATCCCGCCGGTCTCCACGCACATCACGAAGTCGGCGTCGTTCTCGAGGAACTCGATGGTGTCGGGGTTGTTCGGAATCTGGTAGCCGCCCTGCCCGACGTCGTCCTGGCAGTGAATCTCGCGGTCGCCGCGGTTGGTCTGCTCGCGCAGCAGCAGCGGCCCCATGACCTTCGCGCCGGACTCCTCGGGGCGCATGTGGAAGTCCTCGCGCTTGACGCCGGAGACGATTTCGAGGTCCTCGATGAGCTTGTCGCTCTCGCTCTGGTCGTTGAACTGGGCCTCCTCCTCGTCCCAGGACTCCGAGAGGTAGTACAGCTCACGCAGCGTCGACGACCGGTTCTCCTCGAGCTGCTGGGCGAGGAAGTCGACGGTGAACACGGACTTCAGCAGCTTCCGCGCGCCCCGGACGGAGTTCGCCGAGCGCGTCGACGTGCGGTCGCCGTACACCCAGACGTCCGCGTCCTCGTCGTACTCGATGTTGGACTTCGAGCGCGTCGGCAGCGTCATCCGGGGGATGTCGCCGTCCTCGAACTGTTTGTAGAACTCTTCGGCCAGCGCGACCAGGCGGTCGCGGGCGTCCTCTCCTTTCGGGGTGTCTGTCTCGCTCATTGGTTCACGGTGAGGCGGGCGTCCTCGACGCCCTGCACGGTCAGGTCGAAGTCGGCGCCCGACGCGACTTCGTAGGTCAGTTCCTCGGTCTCGCCGCCCGCGACGGACGGCGACCACTTCACGAAGTACTCGCCGTCCATCTCGACGACGTTCGCGCCGTCGCTGACGGCGGCGGGCTCCGCGGACACGATGTCGGTGACGTCGACGTCCGCGCTCGTGGAGCCGTGGTTCTCGACGCGCAGCGTCACCTCGCCGCCGTCGGCGTCGCGCTCGACGAGGACGTTGTTCATGATGCGGGCGAGTGCGTCGTCGACCGCGACCTCGTCGCGGCCGGTCAGCTCCGAGACCTTCTCCGCCATCGTCGGCAGGATGTCCATGATGACGTCCTGTTTCTGCTGGCGTTTCCGCATCGACTGACGCTTCTTCAGGAAGGACTTGAGGTCGCGGGCGGCCTCCCGAATCGCCAGTTCGATCTCGTTCTCTATCTCCTCGACGTGGGCGACGGCGTCCTTCGACTCGCTGGTGAACGGGACGTTCGTGGACGCGACGTGGACCATGATGACCGCCGGGCCCTGGGGGAGTCCGGAGCCGCCGGGCTGGTCGAGGTTGTAGTTCCGCCAGCCGATGCTGCGGGCGACGTCGGTGGTCGCACAGGCGCCGCGCTGGTAGACAAGCGGCACCCGGTTCGCGAACCGCATCAGTTCGATGCCGCCCCCGGCTTCCAGTTCGCCGCCGTACGCGATGCCGGCTTCCACGATGAACGGGTCGCCGCCGTGGACCTCGGCGTCCCGCGTGGAGGCGGCGTAGAACTCCGCGTCGAACTCCTTGCGGAGCCCCGCCTCGAGCTGGTCGGCCTCGATGGGCGACAGGCAGGACGTCGGGGGCGCCATCACGCTGACGGACTCCATCGCCGCGAGCAGGTCGCTGGCGGCGTCGCGGTCGTCGGCGAGCTCTCGGGTGAGCGGCGGGTCGTCGGGGACGGTCGCCATCCGCTCCCAGAGCGCGTCGAGGACGTTCTCCCGCGCGGTCTCGCCGACGGTGGCGTCCTCGTACTCCTCGGTGTTCTCGGCGGCGCGGTAGACGTACTCCTTGAGGTCCGCGCGGGTGACGCGGTCCTGCTCTGGCCCGTTCTCGAACTTCGCGGCGATGCGGTCGGCGAGCCCGCGAACGGTCGCGTCGTCTTTCTGGACCGTCGTCGCCTCGTCGACGGGGACGAAGACGTCCGCGGCGCGGTCCTCGGTGAGCGCCGCCCAGACGGCGTCGACGACGTGCTCCTGGACGGTGTCGCCGAAGGAGGTCCCGGTGTCGGCCTCCGCGTCGGCGGCGGCGCCGGCGACGAGGTCGACGAGTTCGGAGTACGCGACCCCGTCGGCGTCCTCGACGGCGTCGACGACCGCCTGCGCGAACACCCTCGTGTGGGTGGCGTCCTTGTTCGAGACGGCCCCGACCACGGCGGCTTCGAGGTCGGTGTCGCTGTCGATGCCGGGCGGCCGCCACCGCATCTCGCGGCCGAAGTGCTTGTCGCGGAACGCGTCCACGATGCTGTCGGCGGTCTTCTTCCCGACGCGCGTGAACTCGCCCTGGAGGAAGCCAGAGACGGAGTGGGAGTCGGTGTCCGACAGCATCTTGATGAGCGTCCCGAGTTCGACGCCGTGCGGGTGGGGGCGGATTTCGTCCGTCTCCGCGGGGAGAGTCGAGCCCTCGGCGCGCTCGGACTTGATTTCGCCGCCCGGCTCCCGGAGTTCGATGCGGGCGTGCGGATTGACGACCGCCGTGTGCTTGACGTAGTCGTGGAGCTGGCCCCGGGCGCGCATGTTGGCTTCGAGGTCCATCTCGATTCGCGTGCCGTGCGTGCCTCGGAGCTCGCTCTCCGCCGCGGACAGCTCCTTCTCGACGCTGATTTCGGGTTCGTTGGTGTCCGTGTCGATGATGAGCTCGTAGTAGTTCGACGTGGAGGCGTCCTGGGTGCGGCTCTCGATGCGCACCGGCTTCCCGGAGGTGAGCTGCGAGTACAGGACGGCCGCGGAGATGCCGATGCCCTGCTGGCCGCGGCTCTGCTCGCGCGCGTGGAACCGCGAGCCGTACAGGAGTTTCCCGAAGATTTTCGGAATCTGTTCTTTGGTGATGCCCGGCCCGTTGTCCTCCACGGTCAGCGTGTAGTAGTCCCGGTTCTCGCTGATTTCGACGTAGATGTCGGGGAGGATGCCGGCCTCCTCCGTCGCGTCGAGGGCGTTGTCGACGGCCTCTTTGACGGCCGTGACGAGCCCTCGGGCTCCGGAGTCGAAGCCGAGCATGTGCTTGTTCTTCTCGAAGAACTCGGCGACGGAGATCTCACGCTGGCTCGCGGCGAGCTCTTCCGCGATGCCCTCGTCTTCGTCGGCGAGCGTCGACTGGAACGACGTCATTCAGTATCCACTCCTTCAAGACCGGAGGCTAAAACCCCAGCGGTACCAGGGTGAAAGTGAAGCGTCGGCGCTCGATTCGACGCGTGGACGCCAACGCTTACGCACCGACCGTCCGGACATTCGGGCATGGCGTCACTCGCACAGCAACTCGAACAGTTCGGCGGACTCGGCGTGTTCCTCCTCGCAGCTGCCCTCACCGTGCTTAGCGTCGCCGCCTACCGGCGTGAACGGGAGCGCCGGATGCTCGTCGTGGCCCTCGCGTACGGCTTCTTCGCGGTCCGAGGCCTGGTCGTCTTCCTCGAGTACGAGCTGCTCCCGTATCTCGACGCGTCGACCGTCGAACTGCTCGAGCACTCGTCGGTGCTGCTGGTGCTCGCTGGACTGCTCGCGTTCTTCGCCGCGCTGTTCGTCGAGTGAGATGGCGGGGGAGAGCCTCGAGCTGGAGTCGCGACGCCGCATCTTCGGCGCCGTCAGAGAGACACCGGGCGTCCACTTCCGAGCGCTCGTCGACGACCTCCCGTACGCAGAGGGGACGCTCCAGTACCACCTCCAGTGGCTCGTGGACGCCGACCTCGTGGACGCCTCCAGAGACGGCCAGTACACCCGGTACTACCCGGCCGACTCCTTCGACGAGGGCGACCGGCAGACGATGAACGCGCTCCGCCGTCGGAACGCCAGACGGGTGCTCGCGCACCTCGCTGCCGACGGGCCGCTCACCACTACCGGGCTCGCCGAGCGACTGGAGAAGGCGGCGTCGACGGTGTCCTGGCACCTCTCGAAGCTCCACGACGCCGGCCTGGTGGAGAAGGAGCGGGACGGCCGGACCGTCGCGTACTCGCTGGCAGACCCCGACCGCGTCCGGTACCTCTACGTGCTCCACCGGGAGTCGTTCGCCGACCGACTGGTCGACCGACTCCTCGACATCTGGGAGGGTTACTGAGCGTCGGCGACCGCGACCGCGTCGCTGGCCACGACCTCCCGCAGCGCGACCATGTAGGCCAGCACGACGAGTGACGCGACGACCCACCGCGTCGGCACCCACGTCACGTCGGTGCCGACGGCGGCCCCGTGGACGGTGGCGAACCCGAACCCGACGTAGGAGAGCCAGTGCACGACCGTCGGCGACCACGGCCGCGCGGCCCGCAGCGGGTCGAGGAACGCCAGCACCGCGACGGCCAACACGAGGAACGCGCCCGCGCCGACGGCGACGCCGGCGGCGAGGTACGGCAGGCCGTAGTCGGGCACCGGCGAGCGACCGGCCGCGACGAACACCAGGTCGACGGTGCCGAGCGCGCCGTGAGCGACGACGAGCAGGGACGCGAAGGCCGCGATGGGGATGTGGGCGGCGTGCGCGGCGTCACGTAGGGGACCGAGTTCGGTAGCGTCGTACCAGATGCCGGACGCGACCGCCAGCCACAGGGCGGGGTACGCGAGCAGCCCGGTGGCGCGGTCGAGCAGCCAGACGAGCCCCATCAGGACGCCCCCGTCGTGGTGACGACGTCCGGACAGCCGTCGTCGTCCCGGAAGCCGTTGTCCGTCTCCGGCCGCCGCGGGCAGGCGTCCCGGGCGTCCCGGACGCCGTCGCCGTCGAAGTCGCCGGGCGCGACCTGCTGTGCGACCACGTCGTCGACGAGGTCTCGGCTCCATGCATCCGCCACCTGTCGCTCCCGGGCGTCCCGAACCCCGGCCACGACCGGAGCCGAGACGAGGAGCACGACCACCGCGAGCACCGCGAGCCGCCGGTGACTACCCCCGGACATGGGCGTCGAATCCCTCCGTCTGGTGCGTCTCGTCACCACTGTAGACGAGCGCCTCCGCGCCCGGCCACGCCTCGGCGCGTTCGAGGGCCGCTTCCAGTGGCGTGACGGAGAGTGCCGTCGCGAGCGCGTCGGCTTCCAGCGTGTCCCGGTGCGCCACCACGGTGACCTGGTCGTGGCGGGCCCCCACGCAGCCCTCGACCGGGTCGTAGAGGTGGTCGACCGGGCCGCGTGTCCGTCGGTAGTTCCCCGACGACGCGACGGCCCAGTCGGTGTCGAGGACGGTGACGTGGCCCCCGCCGTTCGGGCGTTCGACACCGACCGGTCCCGGTGGCGGCGAGAGGTCACCGCCGCCGTCGACGAACCCGCGGGTCACCACGCCGCGCAGCGACTCGGCGACCCTGTCGACGAGGTAGCCCTTCGCGAGGCCGTTCAGATCGAGCTCGACGCTGCTCTCGACACGGTCCCCGTCGACGGTGACCGACCGCTCGTCCCCATCTACGTCCACGACGAACGCGGCGTCGACCTCGTCCGTCTCGCCGCGGACGTAGGACTTCACCGCGCGTTCGACGTCACCGTGGCGGGGGTCGAAGCGGCCGTCGGTGCGGTCGTGGTACTCGACCGCGCGCTCGACGACGCGGGCCACGTGGCGGTTCGTCACGCTGCCGGTCGACCGCAGTGTCGCGACTGCGCTGTCCGGGTCGAACGCGTCGAGGGTCCGCTCCAGACTGCGGGCGCGGTCGACGCCCCGCTCGACTGCGCGGCCGGCCCGCGGCCCCCACGCGGCGACCTGGAACGAGCTGTCACAGCAGTCGAACGACTCGTGGGCGCTGCCGACACGGGCGAGCACGTTCCCGCTCAGCGTCTGGGGCGTCACGGCGGTCACGGCGCTCCCTCGACCGGCCGCACTGATTCGTGTTCGTCGCCCTCGTCGTCTTCGTGCGCTTCGTGTTCTTCTCCGTCCTCGTACTCTTCGTCGTCCTCGTGCTCTTCGTGGTCCCCGTAGTCGTCGGTCTGCGTCTGGACGGCCGGTGTGAAGGAGTCGTTCTGGGCCGGGGGCGCGTCCGCAACAGCCGGGGCGGCACCGGAGTCGCCGTCGTCTCCGAGGGCGGCTCCGAACGCCCCCGGCGCCGCGAGCAGGGCGGTGACGCCGCCGGTGAGCAGAACGCCCACCAGTGCGAGTGCGACCAGGCGGTTCTCTGACAGTGGCAGTTGCATCACGTCTGGAGGCGCACCACTCACCCGAAAAGCCGTTCGCGTCGGCGCGTCGAATCCTCGTCCACTCGTCGAATCGTCGGTCGACCCGTTTGCCGGAGCGCGCACGCACGCACGCGTACGAGGCTTTTTTACCTACGGGGCGTCTACCACGGTGCAACGTTCATGTCTGACCAAAGTGAGTACAGCGCTGGCCAAATTCAGGTTCTGGAAGGCCTCGAAGCCGTCCAGAAACGGCCGGCGATGTACATCGGGTCCACCGACGCTCGTGGCCTCCACCATCTCGTCTACGAGGTCGTGGACAACTCCATCGACGAGGCACTGGCCGGGTACTGCGACAGCATCGAGGTGACGCTCCACGAGGACGGCTCGGTGAGCGTCGAGGACGACGGCCGGGGTATCCCGATCGACACCCACGAGGAGTACGACCGCCCCGCGGTCGAGGTCATCCTCACCGTCCTGCACGCCGGCGGGAAGTTCGACGCCAAGTCCTACCAGGTCTCCGGCGGCCTGCACGGAGTCGGCGTCTCCGTCGTGAACGCGCTCTCCGAGCGCCTCGCGGTCGAGGTGTCCCGGGACGGCGGCCGGTACCGGGAGAAGTTCGAGCGCGGCGAGCCCGTCACGGACCTCGAACGCATCGGCGACAGCGACGAGTCGGGGACGCTCATCCGCTTCCGACCCGACACCGAGATATTCGAGACGACCGACTACGACTTCTCCACGCTGGAGAACCGGCTCCGGGAGCTCGCCTTCCTGAACTCCGGCGTCGAAATCACGCTCACGGACGAGCGCGGCGACGACGAGACGCAGTCGACCTTCGAGTACGAGGGCGGGATTCGGGAGTTCGTCGAGTACCTCAACGAGACCCGGAACGCGCTCCACGACGACGTCATCTACTTCGAGGCCGAGGAAGACGACATCCACGTCGAGATTGCGATGCAGGCCTCCGGGGACGTCCAGTCCTCTACGCACGCGTTCGCGAACAACATCAACACCCGCGAGGGCGGCACCCACCTCACGGGGTTCAAGACCGCGCTGACGCGCACGGTCAACGACTACGCGAACGAGCACAACCTCCTCTCGGAGCTCGACGGCGAGAACCTCAAGGGGGAGGACATCCGCGAGGGCCTCACCGCGGTCATCTCCATCAAGCACCCCGACCCCCAGTTCGAGGGGCAGACGAAGACCAAGCTGGGCAACAGCGAGGTCCGGGGCATCGTCGAGGGCACGGTCCACGAGGGCCTCGGCACGTACTTCGAGGAGAACCCCGACACGGCGGAGGCCGTCGTCCGGAAGGGCGTCGAGGCCGCGAAGGCCCGCAAAGCCGCGAAGAAGGCCGAGGAGCTCACGCGCCGGAAGTCGGCGCTCGGCTCCACGAGTCTCCCGGGGAAGCTCGCGGACTGTCAGAGCAAGGACCCCGAAGACGCCGAGCTGTTCGTCGTCGAGGGCGACTCCGCGGGCGGCTCCGCGAAACAGGGCCGGAACCCCGAGTTCCAGGCCATCCTCCCGCTCGGCGGGAAGATTCTTAACGTCGAGAAGCACCGCCTCGACCGGATTCTGGAACACGACGAGCTCCGGCACATCATCACGGCGCTGGGCACCGGCATCGGCGACGAGTTCGACATCGACGAGCTCCGCTACGAGAAGATCATCATGATGACGGACGCCGACGTCGACGGCGCCCACATCCGGACGCTCCTGCTGACGTTCTTCTACCGGCACATGAAGCCGCTGCTGGAGGCCGGCAACGTCTACGCCGCCCAGCCGCCGCTGTACCGCATCCGGTACCGCGGGAACACGTACGACGCGATGACGGAAGCGGAGCGCGAACAGATAATCGAGGAGAAGTGCAACGGAAACCCGACCCAGGTCCAGCGGTTCAAGGGCCTCGGCGAGATGAACCCCCAGCAGCTCTGGGACACGACGATGGACCCCGAGAACCGCATCCTCAAGCGCATCACCGTCGAGGACGCGGCGGCGGCCGACAAGATGTTCTCCGTGCTGATGGGGGACGCCGTCGGACCGCGCAAGCAGTTCATCCAGGAGCGTGCCGGCGACGCAGAGTGGGTGGACATCTGATATGAGTTCGGAATCACCTGACGTACCCGACGACGTGGCGGACCGAGTGAAGAACGTGCGCGTGGACGAGGAGATGGAGCAGTCGTACATCGACTACGCGATGAGCGTCATCGCGGGTCGCGCGCTCCCCGACGTCCGCGACGGCCTCAAACCCGTTCACCGCCGCATCCTCTACGCGATGCACGAGTCCGGCGTGACCAGCGGGTCGAGCCACCGGAAGTCCTCGAACATCGTCGGGGACACGATGGGCGACTACCACCCGCACGGCGACTCCCCCATCTACGACGCCCTCGTGCGGATGGCCCAGGACTTCTCGATGCGGTACCCGCTCGTGGACGGCCAGGGGAACTTCGGCAGCGTCGACGGCGACCCGGCCGCGGCGATGCGGTACACGGAGGCCCGGATGGCGCCCATCGCCGAGGAGCTGCTGACGGACATCGAGAAGGACACGGTCGACTTCCAGGCGAACTACGACGACCGCCTGACCGAGCCGACCGTGCTGCCGTCGGCGTTCCCGAACCTCCTCGTGAACGGGTCGTCGGGCATCGCGGTCGGGATGTCGACGAACGTCCCGCCGCACAACCTCGGCGAGGTAATCGACGCGACCGTCCACCTCATCGACAACCCGGACTGCACGGTCCTCGACCTGATGGACCACGTGAAGGGGCCGGACTTCCCGACGGCCGCGAACATCGTCGGGCGCTCGGACGTCAAGGAGGCCTACCAGACGGGCCGCGGTCGCGTCCGGATGCGCGCCGAGTACCACGTCGAGAGCGACGGCCGGAAGGACAGCATCGTCATCACGGAGCTGCCCTACCAGCAGAACAAGTCGAAGCTCGTCGAGCGCATCGCCGAGGACGTCAAGGACGGCAAGCTCGAGGGAATCACGGACCTCCGCGACGAGTCCGACCGGAACGGCGTCCGCATCGTCATCGACCTCAAGCGGAAGGCGAACACGGACGTCGTGGAGAACCGACTGCTGGAGAGCCACCTCGAGAAGACGTTCAGCGTCATCAACCTCGCGCTCGTCGACGGCGAGCCGAAGGTCCTGACGCTGAAGGAGATGCTCGCGGAGTACGTCAGCCACCGCAAGGAGGTCGTGCGTCGCCGCAGCGAACACGACCTCGCGGAGGCCGAGGACCGCGCGCACATCCTCGAAGGCCGCCTGAAGGCCCTGCAGAACGCCGACGACGTCGTCGACCTCATCCAGAACGCCGAGGACCGCGACGACGCGAAGGACGCCCTCAAGTCGGAGTTCGACTTCTCGCAGGACCAGGCCGACCACATCGTCCGGATGCAGCTCGGCAGCCTCACGTCGATGGAGGCCGCCGAAATCGAGTCCGAGTACGAGGACGTCTCCGCGCGCATCGAGCGCCTCGAGGAGATTCTCGGCAGCGAACAGGAGCTCCTGGACGTCATCAAAGAGGAGCTCCGCGATGTCAAAGCGCAGTACGCCGACGAGCGCCGCACCTCCTTCATCGAGGACACGGGGACCGTCGACGACGAGGACCTCATCCCCGAGGAGGACGTCGTGGTCGTGCTCACCGAGGGCGACTACATCAAGCGCGTGCCGGCCGAGACGTTCGACGCCCAGCACCGCGGCGGCAAGGGCATCATCGGCTCCGACCTGAAGGACGGCGACCGGGTGTCGACGGTGTTCACAGCGAGCACTCACGACTACCTGCTCTGCTTCACGAACCAGGGGCAGGTCTACCGGCTGAAGGTCTACCAGGTGCCGGAGATGTCCCGGACTGCGCGGGGCACGTCCGCGGTGAACCTCATCGACCTCGACGACGGCGAGGAGCTGTCGGCGGTCGTCACCGACGACGACCTGGACTTCGAGGCCGACGACGAGTACCTCACGATGGCCACTCGCGACGGCTACGTGAAGCGGACGAGCGTGGGCGAGTTCGGGAACATCCTCTCGACCGGCATCATCGCAATCAGTCTCGAGGACGGCGACGAGCTCGCCGACGTCGAAGTCACGGACGGCAGCCACGACGTCATCCTCGGCAGCGAGGCGGGGATGGCGATTCGGTTCGACGAGAACGACGTCCGTCCGATGGGCCGCAACGCCCGCGGTGTCCGCGGCATGGACCTCGAGGGTGACGACCGGGTCGCCGGCGTCGCGGACGTCGAACCCGAGGACGACCGCAGCCTGCTGACCGTCACCGAGTTCGGGTACGGGAAGCGGACCCGGCTCTCCGAGTACCGCGCCCAGTCGCGGAACGGCAAGGGGCTCGTGGACATCAAGACCGGCGACCGGAACGGCGACGTCGTCTCCATCGACACGGTCGCCGACGACGACAACCTCGTCGTGATGAGCGAGGACGGCCAGATCATCCGGATGCCCGTCGACGAAATCTCGACGGTCGGCCGGAACACGAAGGGCGTCAAAATCATGGAAGTCGACGAGGGCGACGAGGTCGCCGGCGTCTCCGTCTACAACCCCACCGAGAGCGACGACAAAGACGCGGACGACGACGAGTAACGCCCGACCGGATTTTCTTTTGGGCTAGCATCCGCGGGCCGAGCGTCTCGATAGCGGCCGAGGCAAGCGGTTCACTGCGAGAACGAGTCGACGAGTGAGCGCAGCGCAAGAGGTACGTCTAGAGGATGCGTTTGCCGAGCGCGCTCGCTGCGAGTTCGGCGGCGATGTCGGCGGTGCGGTTGGACTCGTCGAGGATGGGGTTGACTTCGACGAGGTCCATGCTGCGGAGGATGTCGTCGGCGCGGTCGCGTTCGGCGATGGTTTCGAGGGCGGCGTGGGCTTCGCGGTAGGTCGCGCCGCCGCGGACGGGAGTACCGACACCGGGGGCTTCGTCGGGGTCGAGCCAGTCCACGTCGAAGGAGACGTGGATGCCGTCGACGCCGTCGGTAGCGGTGTCGAGTGCGTCGTCAACGACGGCGGTGATGCCGCGTTCGTCGATGTCGCGCATGGTGAAGGCGGTCATGTCGCTGTCGCGGATGGCGTCGCGTTCACTCTCGTCGAGCGTGCGGAGGCCGACGTAGACGATGTTCTCCTCGCTGAGACCGGGGGCGTTCGCCCACTCCTCGGCGGCGAAGCGGCCTTCGCCGAGCGCGGCGGCCAGCGGCATGCCGTGGACGTTCCCGCTGGGGGACGTCTCGGGCGTGTTGTAGTCGCCGTGGGCGTCGAACCAGATGGTGCCGACGTCGGCGTCGCGGGCGGTGCCGGCGAGAGAGCCGATGGCGACGGCGTGGTCGCCGCCGAGGACGAGCGGCGTGCGGCCGGAGTCGATGGCGTCTGCGACTTCGTCGGCGAGCCGGGTGCAGAGGTCCTCGATTTCGGGGAGGAACTTCGCGGCTTCGTCCCCGGGGTCGCGCTCCTCGGCGCGGGGGACGAGCAGGTCACCGGCGTCGACGGCGTCGACGTCGGCGGCAGCGAGTTCGTCGGCGAGGTCCGCGTACCGGATGGCCGACGGCCCCATGTCGACGCCGCGTCGGTCAGCGCCGTAGTCCATCGGCGCTCCGATGACGTGGACAGTTCGAGACATACTCCGGAGTACAGCCACCGGGCCTTAGATTCCACCGGTTCGATGCGGTCGTCACCACCGCCGGAGCGCGCGGCGTCGCCGCTAAAATTTTGTACGAAGAGGGGAGACACAGTGGTATGTCCGCCCTCCGAGAAGTACAACACATCACGCGGGACGTCGCTGTCTGGTTGACGTGGTTCCTCCTCACCCTCGAGGTATCGCACGGACGGAGCTACGGCGACCTGCGGCGGCTGACTCCCCGGGCGTTGGGCCTACGCCTCGCACCGATACTGGTGGTCGTTCCGGTCACGGCACACTTGTACGTCAACGCACCGCCAGGGTACAGGTTCATGTTCGCCGCCGGTGGCGGACTCGGGTTGGCGATGGGCGGAACGCTGGTCGGGGCGACGCTGCTCGTCTCGAAACTCATCGACATCTCGTTCACGTATCGCTGAGAGCGCGCCGGTCGGTCAGCCGTCGAGGTACGGCTCACAGACCAGTTCGACGCCCTCCTCGAAGGAGACGGTGGGCTCCCAACCGGTGGCGTCGTGGATGCGGCTGTAGTCGGCGCAGGTGTCGTGGACGTAGTTCTTCAGCGGAATCGGCTCGTACTTCGGTTCGACGTCGGTTCCGAGGGCATCGTTGATGAGGTCGACCATCTCGTTGAACGAGTACGCCTCACCCGTGCCGAGGTTGTAGACGCCGGCGAGGTTGTGGTCGCCCGCGAGTTCGAGGCCGGCGACGATGTCGGAGACGTGCGTGAAGTCCCGTGTCTGGCTCCCGTCGCCCCAGAGGACGGGCGACTCGCCGTTCGCAATCTGTTCGGTGAACTGGGAGACGGTGTTAGCGTACTCGCCCTTGTGGCCCTCGCTGCCGTCGTACCCCTGGTAGACCGAGAAGAACCGCATCCCCGCACACGTGAGGTCGTCGTAGAAGTCGTTGTAGTACTCGCCGTAGCGCTCGCGGCCGAGCATCGAGGCGTCGTACCCCGTCGAGGCCTCCATGTCCGTGTCCTCGGGCGTGGGTTCGGTGCGGCTCCCGTACGCCGACGACGTGGAGGCGTAGACGACGGTGTCGCAGCCGTCGGCGTGGGCCTGCTCGACGACGTTCACGAACCCTTCGACGTTCACCCGGGCGCCCTGCCGGGGGTTCTCTTCGAGCATCTGTCGGCTGGAGAGCGCGGCGAGGTGGTAGACGACGTCGACGTCTGTCGGCAGGTCGTCGTCGAGTACGTCGGCCTCGACGAACTCGACGCCCGCAGAGAGGTTCTCCGGCGTGCCGAGATAGCCGTTGTCCAGTGCTACGACGTCGTTGCCTTCGCTGGCGAGGTGGTTCGCGAGGTTCGAGCCGATGAATCCCGCGCCGCCGGTGACCAGCACGCGCTTGCCGTCCATGTGCGCAGTGTGTTTCAGCATGGACATATGGGTACCGGAACTGTCGCCCGACGCCCGAACTGTTTGTCAGTGTAACTCCCGTGAGGGGGCGCTATCGCCCGACAGCACGGAGACCCCAGGACGTAGCGGTGCCCGGTGTGGCGCAGTCGTCGCACAGCAGAATTTATGTAATTTTAGTATAGTATCGGATGCATGGTTGGTGGGCACGTCCAGTCGTTCGTGATACTGGGGGTAGCAACTGGCATCGGGGTCGCGTTCGCGTACGACGGGTACGGGTTTAGCGACAGGCTCCTCGCGTGGGCCGGGTACCTCGCGGGCGGTGGTGCGGGCGGTGTGGCCGGCTGGCTGGCCGCCACGAACGCCGGAGGGAGCCCGGACCGGCTGGTCTTGACGGCGGGCGGTGTCGTCGTCGGCGCACTGCTCGGTCGGGTGTTCGTGCCGCTGGTCAGTTGGCTCGCGGTCGTGCTCCTCGGCTTCCTGAGTACGAGCGTCGCGGTGTTCCTCGTGGTCGCCGGCCGCGAGCTCACGAGCGCCGTCACCCGCTTCGAGCGGGTTCCGCGGTCGCCACGTGGAATCGAGCGGTTTCTCGAGCAGCTCTCCGCGGTTCCGGTCTTCCAGAACCAGGAGGTGATCGTGGTCACTCTCGTCGCCGGGCTCGTCGGCGCGGCGCTCGCGTCCCGGCTCTACACGCTGATTGTCACGGCCACCGTGAGCTCCGTCGGCGCTGGAATCCTCTCGGTGGTGCTGCCGCTCTGGCAGCGCGCGCTCACGGGCGGCGTCGACGTCACAGAGACTTCGACGAGCGAAGTCTCGTGGCTCCTGTTCGGGGTCGCGCTGGCCTCCGGGCTGCTCGTTCAGGGGTACCGGTACGGGGACGACCTCGGCCTGCCGGTCGTCGGGTCGGAGTACGACCCACTGGACGGCCAGTAGTCGTCGACGAGCCCCGTCGCCGTTCGCCGACTCCACCCCGACCATCGGGGGTTTGAAGTGCGTCTCGCGCGAAACTCGCTCCATGTCATCGATAGAACTGACCTCCAGCCAGAAGACCGTCCTCCGGGCGCTCGTAGACCGGTACACCCAGGAGGAGACGGCTGTGAAAGGCGAAGCCATCGCCGAGGAGGTCGACCGCAACCCCGGAACCATCCGGAACCAGATGCAGAGCCTGAAAGCCCTCCAGCTGGTGGAGGGGGTCCCCGGCCCGAAGGGCGGGTACAAGCCGACGGTCGACGCCTACGAGGCGCTCGACATCCAGCAACTCGACACCGCCGCCGAGGTCCCGGTCACGCACGACGGCGAGGACGCCACCGACGTGAACGTCAAGGAGATCAATCTGACGAGCGTCCACCACCCCGAGCTCTGCCGGGCCGAGGTCCACCTCCGCGGGTCGGTGCGGGACTTCCACGAGGGCGACTCGGTCGTCGTCGGGCCGACCCCGCTGTCGAAGCTCCGGGTCGAAGGGACAGTCGACGGGAAAGACGACTCGAAGGGCATCCTCATTCTGAAGATCGACTCGATGGAAGCGCCGGCCGGCGAGCCCGCGCACTGAACCGCTATCGCAGCCTTTGTATCATCGGCAGTCCGATTCGTCTCTATGACAACGAGAGTCGTCGTTCTCGGTGCAGGGTACGCCGGTGCAGGCGCGGTCTCGAAACTCGAGGACGAACTCGGCAGCGACGCCGAACTCGTCTGGGTGTCCGAGACCGACTACCACCTCGTGCTCCACGAGGCCCACCGAGTCATCCGGGACCCCGGCGTCCGGGAGAAGATCACGATTCCGGTCGACGACATCAAGTCCCGGAGCACGGAGTTCGTCCACGACAGCGTCGTCGACATCGACACCGACGAGCGAGTCGTGGAACTCGACGAGAACGAAGCCCTCGACTACGACTACCTCGTCGTCGGCATCGGCTCCGAGACGGCGACCTACGGCATCGACGGGATGGCCGAACACCCGCTCACGTTGAAGAGCCTCGACGACGCCCTCGAAATCCACGAGCAGGTGCGGGAGGCGGCCCGCGAGGCGACCCGCGAGGACCACGCACAGGTGGTCGTCGGTGGCGCCGGGCTGTCGGGCATCCAGAGCGCGGGCGAGGTCGCGGAGTTCCGGGACCGCCACAACGCCCCCATCGACGTGACGCTCGTGGAGGCGCTGCCGGAGATTTTCCCGCCGGGCGACAGCGAGATACAGGGCGCGCTCCGCCACCGCCTGGAGAACGCCGGCGTGGACATTCTCACTGACGACCCTATCACGGCGGCGACCGAGGACAGCCTGGAGTTCGACGAGCGGGACAGCATCGACTACGACGTGTTCCTCTGGACCGGCGGCGTCACCGGTCCGAGCGAACTCGGCGAGGTCGACCTGAACGCGGAACACAACCGCCTGCAGGCGGAGTCGACGCTCCAGACCGAGGACGAGCGCGTGTTCGCTATCGGTGACTGTTCGATGATTTCGCAGGGCGACGACAAGGTCGCGCCGCCGACCGCGCAGGCAGCCTGGCAGGCCGCCGACGTCGCCGCCGAGAACGTCGTGCGCGCCAGCGAGGGGCGCCCGCTGCAGACGTGGACGTACGAGGACCAGGGGACGCTGGTGTCCATCGGCGAGACGGCAATCGCACACGAGGTCGAGATGAGCGGAATCTCCGCGCCGGTTCGGACGTTCAATAGCCTGCCGGCGAAGGTCCTGAAGAAGGGCGCGGCGGCGCGCTGGATCGCGAAGATCACCAGCTGGAAGCGCGCGATGCAGGCGTGGGACGCGCTGTAAGCCGGCCGTAATCGAGTCGCTGCTGTTCTGTCTGTCAGTCGTGTTCCTGGTAGCCGCCGGCGTCGACGACTTCGAAGAGGGCGTCCCAGCCGTCGGCGGCCGGGAGCTGGTCGCGGAGCTGGCGGACGTCCGCCTCGGGGACGTTCGCGGCGACGAGGTCGAAGACGATCTGGGCGTGGTAGGCGGCGTCCGAGCGGTCGACGCCCTCGACGTCGGCGACGTCGCCGACGAACGTCTGCCAGTCGAAGCGCTGGCCGTGTTCGTGGACGGCGCCGGTGAGGTACCAGTCGACTTCCATCGGGAGCGCGCTCGCGAGGTCGGTTGCGTCGCCCTCGGGGATGCGGCGGCCGAGCGTGGTGAGCGTCGCGCGGACGGCGCGGACGGCGTCTCCGGTCGCGGGGAGGTCGAGGCGGTGCTGGACGGCGCCGGTGAATTCGTCGTAGTTCATCGTCGAGAGGACGGCCGCCGTTCCGATGGTTATTACGTGGCTAGACAGGCGAGCCCCGGGAGACCCGAGCCGGCACTAATCGAGCGTCGACGACCGGGGAGGACCGCGACGCGGGCGGGCCGCACCCAGGGAGCGCGCCTGTCGGCCGTCGTTCACGCGCTCAGCAGCGCTTCGAGGGCGTCGCGGGCGGACTCGACGGACTGGGCGGCGCCGTCGCGGATGCCGACGACGTCGGCGTCCTGCCGGTAGCGGACGAGCGCCGCGTCCTGTAACACGGGGAGGTGGGTGTGGTACAGCGAGAAGTAGACCCGACTGACGCGCTCTGCGTCGTGGTCGCTGGCGTCCGTTCCCGTCTCCCGTTCGAGGACGAGTTCGGCGAGGTCGGCGAGGGCCACCGACTGGTGGGTCCGGATGCAGTCGAGAGCGTGGCGCCGCCGCGGGTGTTGGAGGGCTCGGAGGGTGCCTTCGACGTCGCACATGACAGTCTGGAGACTAGCGTCGCGAAGTAAAGCCGTTTCGCGTAAGGCCGGCCTACCTGCGGAGTAGCCAGCGCACACGCGACCGTGGCGCAGCCGCGACTCCGGTCAGTCCAGGCTGAGGCCGGCGTGCCACTGGTCGACGCCGGCTTCGGCCTTCTTCTGGTCCATCTTCGCGAGCAGGTGGACGGCGAGGCTCGCCGTCTCGGCGGCGACGGACTCGCCCTCGGTCCGGAAATCGCCTGTCTCGCGGTTCGCGAACACCGAGCAGACGGCGCCCGCGCGCAGCCCGTAGACGTTCGCGAGCGTGAGGATAGCGGCGGCCTCCATCTCGATGTTCTTCACGTTCGCGTCGCGGAGTTCGTCGAGCATCGTCTCCGCGCCGGGCGCGCGGAACCCCTCGAAGCCGTCCCGGCCCTGCCCGGCGTAGAAGGAGTCCGAGCTCATCGTGAGGCCGACGTGGTAGTCGTGGCCGAGGCGTTCGGCGGCGGCGACGAGCGCGGCGACGACTTCGTGGTCGGCGACGGCGGGGTAGTCCTCGCGGACGTACTCGTCGCTGGTGCCCTCCTGGCGGACCGCGCCCCGCGTGATGACGAGGTCTCCGGGGTCCATCTCGGGCTGGAGCGCGCCACACGACCCGACGCGGATGAAGGTGTCTGCGCCGACGCGCGCGAGCTCCTCGACGGCGATGGCGGCCGACGGCGACCCGATACCGGTGGACGTGACGGAGATCGGCGTGCCGTCGTAGGTGCCGGTCGCAGTCCGGTACTCGCGGTGGTAGGCGCGCTCTTCGTGGTCGTCCCACAGCGGCGTAATCTTGTCCAGGCGTTCGGGGTTGCCCGGCAGGAGCACGGCGTCGGCGACGTCTCCCTCGGAGACTTCGATGTGGTACTGGACCTCGTCGTTCGGGTCCTCGCTTGTTCCTGGCATGCCCCTGGGTTCGGGATGCCCGAACAAAATGCCTTGTCGTTCGTCCGTCCCGTGTTCGACCGGTGCTACGGCCAGTCGCCGGGGAACTCCGAGGCGTGCGATTCGAGGACGCGCATCACTGCCGCGACCTCGTCGAAGTCCTCGCCCCGGTACGCGAGCCGCGAGTCGTAGGTCGTCTCGACGTACCCGTGTTGTTCGAGTTTCGGCAGGTGGACGTGGTGGACGTTCGGCGGCACCTCGTCGCCCACGTCCGTGACGCGGACGCCGACCGACGGCGCGGCGTCGTGGAGCCGCGCCAGCAGCCGGCGTCGGTACCGGTCGCCGAGCACGTCGAGTGCGCGGTCGAGCGCGTCGTCTCCCTCACTCATCTCGTCGTCCTCCGTGAGTCCCCCGGGGCGTCCAGCACACTCCGCGTTCCGCTCTGCAGCCGTTCCCTGTCACGCAATCGATAGTTGGACGGCGTCGGTGGTTCGGTGGTGTGGCTTACTGGGAAGGGTCTTGAAGTCGCGGGCCCCCGGGATTGACCGCGTCGGCGACCACTTTCTCGACGGCGACCCGGAGGTGTCGGGAGAGCGTCTGCGGGGTGACCTCGAACTCCTCGGCGAGCGACTCCAGTGTGACTTCGCTGGGCGTCTCGTAGTAGCCGCGTTCGTAGGCGAGTTCGAGGGCGGCTCGCTGGCGCTCGGTCAGGTCGTGGCTGGCGGCCGGACCGCTGTCCTCCGCGTACAGCCGGTGGACGTCGGCGCGGCGAGCGACCGTCTCGGCGGCGTCGATGAAGGATTCGAGGGCGTCGCGGTCGGGGAACCGGGCGCGGAGGTGGAGGCCGTCCGCGTCCCGGGTCGCTCCGATCGGGGTGGCGTCGTGGGCGCGAAGCGACGGGAAGACGAGGGGCTGCTCCGGGGGGAGCGACGTCGTCTCGATCCGGTGGAGTGTTCGGCCGTCTGGGTCACAGACGCGTCGAACGCTCTGGACGGTGTCGTCCGCGTCGAGGGCGGCTTCGGCCTCGCGGGGGTCGCCGTCGGTTGTCCACCAGAAGCCGACGTAGTAGACGTGGCCGTCGTCGTCGGGGAGGTCGTGGATGGCTTCGAGCCGGAGAGACGCGTCTGGTTCGTGGTCGAAGGTGTCTTCGAGGAGGACGAGCGGCGCGGAGAGAGAGAGTTCCGAGACGAGGCTCATGGAACCTCCTCGGGCCCACCGCCGATATAGTTGTCGTATTGATAGGTATGCGGTCTCCGGGAGTCAGTCACTTCCCCAGCGTGGCCGGCGAGATGGTGTCCGGGATGAGTTCGCCGACCGTGTACCGCACGAAGCCCTCGCCGTCGTCACAGAGCACCGGCACGTCGTCGTCACAGAACTCCGCGAGCGTCTGCCGGCACATCCCGCAGGGCGTCACGGCGTCCCGCTCGCCGGACGTGACGACGAGTTTCTCGAACTCCTCGTGACCGGCGGACACTGCCTTCCCGACGGCGACCTCCTCCGCGTGGAGGCTGTTCGAGTAGTTCGCGTTCTCGACGTTACAGCCCGTGAACACTTCGCCGTCGGCGGTCAACAGCGCAGCCCCGACCTCGTACTCGGAGTACGGCACGTAGGCGTTCTCGGTCGCGCCACGAGCAGCGGCCAGCAACTCGGAGTCGTCCATACCTTCCCGGAGTCGGACGACCGACAAGAGTCTCTCGCTCCGGGGAGCGCTCGAAGCGGCCCCCAGTGCAGTCAGCGGTCCTCGCCGGACTCGTAGTACTCGCCGGCCGCCTCCGGAATCCGAGTGCGGCCGACGAGCACGAGCACGACGACCACGGTTGCGTACGGGATGAGCTGAATCAACTGCGAGGGGACCTCGTAGGGCGTGAACTGCTGGATGCCGATTTGGAGTGACTCCAGTCCGGAGAACAGCATCGCCGCGCCGAACGTCCCGAGCGGATTGTAGTTCCCGAACAGGTACGTTGCGATGGCGATGAACCCCTTGCCGTCGATCATCGTCGTGCCGTTCCCGACGAACGACCCGACGTGCCCGATGGAGAGCGCAGCGCCACCCATGCCCGCGAGCAGGCCCGAGACGAGGACGCTCGCGTAGCGAACGCGGTGGACGTTCACGCCCGCGGTGTCGAGCGCGTCGGGGTTCTCGCCGGACGCCTCCACCCACCGCCCGAACGCGGTGTGGTTGAGAACGTACCACGACACCGCCACCGCGGCGAACATCAGGTAGACGATGGGGTTCGCTCGCAGCAACACCTGCCCGACGTACTCCAGAACCGGGACGCCCGAGTTCACGAACGCGTCGTGGAGGACGGGGACCGTCCACTCGCTGAAGCGACTGATAGACGCCGTGTTCTTGTTGCCGAACACGACCGACGACGCGAACGGTGCGAGACCGAGCGCCACCAGCCACACCGCGAGCCCCGCGATAATCTGGTCGGCCTCGTACTCGATGCAGACCACGGCGAACAGCCCGGCGAGCAGCACGCTCGCGAGCACGCCGACGCCGAACCCGGTCCACAGCGCGGTGCCGCTGCTCCCGCCCAGCCCCCACGCGACGAGGACGGCGGTGAACGAGGAGATGATGAGCAGCCCCTCGAGGCCGATGTTGATGACGCCGGACTTCTCGGCGAAGATGCCGCCGAGCGCCGCGAGCGTGATGGGAACGGCGAGCCGGAGCGCAATCTCGGCCATGATGGGACGGGACGCGATGTCGACGAGTTCGCCCGCGACGCTGTCGGGGAACAGCGCGCCGAACACGGCGACGGCCACGGCGAACACGCCGAGGGCGGCCGCAATCGTCGACCGCTCGGGCTTACGCATCCACGTCACCCCCGACACCGACGCGGGCGCCGAGCATCCTGAAGAACTCCGGCATCGCCACGAACAGGATGATGAGTCCGCGGAGAACGTCTACGAGTGCAGGCGGGACGTCCGTCCCGAACCCGATGGCCGCGGACCCGCTCTTGAGCACGCCGAACAGGAGCGCGGCGAACCCGACCCCGAGCGGGTTGTTGCCCGCGAGAATCGAGACGGTGATGCCGTCGAACCCGAGCTGCGGGAGGTTCGCGAGCCACCGGCCCTGAACCATCATCACGAGGACCGCGCCGGCGATGCCGCCGAGCGCCCCGGAGATTCCCATGCTCGCGACCATCGTGCGCTTCTCGTCGACGCCGCCGTAGGCGGCGGCTTCCGGTTGCTCGCCGCTGGTCCGCAGGTCGTACCCGAACGCGGTGCGCGCGAGCAGGTACGCGATACCGACGACGAGCGCGACCGCGAACAGCAGCCCGAGGAGGCTGAAGTTGTTCCGCGGGTCGAATCCGAACGGGAGGTTCGGAATCTGTGCGGCCGCCGGGATTATCGCGGTCTGCACGAGCGAGCTGTCCGCGGGCGTGAACCACGTCGAGACGACGACGTACGCGAGGTTCGCGGCGACGAAGTTCAGCATGATGGTTGTGATGACTTCGTTTGCGTCCGCGTACGCCTTCAGTGCGCCCGGGAGTGCGCCCCAGAGACCGCCGGCGAGCGCGCCAGCGGCGATACCGACGGGCACCAGCACGACAGCGCCGAGGATACCGCCGGGCACGGCCTTGCCGACGTAGATCGTGGCGAGTGCGGCGCCGAGTCCCCCGAGCACCATCTGCCCCTGCACGCCGATGTTGAACATGCCGGCGCGGAACGACACCGCGACGGCGAGCCCGGTGAACACGAGCAGCGTCGTCGACTGGAGCGTGGACGCGACGCGGAAGTCGAACGGCGTCCACGTGCCAGTGCCGAGGAGGACTCGCTCGGGGTGGCCGATAGCGCCGAGGAACAGTTCGCTGTAGACCGCGAACGGGTCGTAACACGACGGCGTCTGCACGCCGAGGATGGTGACCTTCTGCGCGCAGGACGCCGCCAGCCCAGCGAGAACGACGATGACGAAGCCGACCGCGACGGCGAGAACCAGCGCCGCGACGCTGATGACCATGCGCTCTTTCACGGACGCGTCGACGAGCCGGTCGAGCGCGCTCCGCCACCGTGCGTCCTCGCTCATCGTCCCTCCGGCCGCTGTCCAGCCATCAGCAGTCCGAGTTCCTCTTCGGTCACGTCGTCGGGGTCTACTTCGTCCATGAATGTGCCCTCGTACATCACCGCGAGCCGGTCCGAGAGACTCGTTACCTCGTCGAGCTTCGACGACACCAACAGCACCGCCGCCCCGTCGTCGCGGAGTTCCAGGAGCCGCTCGCGGATGAACTCCGTCGACCCGATGTCGACCCCGCGAGTCGGGTGAGTGACGACGACGAGGTCGGGGTCGCGTTCGAACTCGCGGCCCACGATGAACTTCTGCTGGTTGCCGCCGGACAGCGACGCGGCGTTGGCGTCCGCGTTGCCCGGCCGTACGTCGTAGGTGTCGACGATGTCGGTGGCGTGCTCGCGGGAGCGCCGCCAGTCGATGCGGCCACCGGTCGCGAACTCGGGGTCGCGCTGACTCCCGAGGATGCCGTTGGCGACGAGGTCGAAGTCCATCACGAGGCCGCGCTCGTGGCGGTCCTCGGGGACGTACGCCATCCCCGCGTCGATGTGGCGGCGGCGGGACGCCCGGGTCACGTCCTCGCCGTCGAAGGTCACCACGCCGCTGTCGGGGACGCGGAGCCCCGTAATCGCCTCGACGAGTTCGGCCTGTCCGTTGCCGTCCACGCCGGCGATGCCGTACACCTCGCCCGAGCGGACGGTCATCGACACGTCGGCGACGCGGTCGATACCGTCACCGTCCGTCACCGTCAGGTCGGCCACGTCGAGGACCGGGTCGCCGGGCGTGCCGGCGTCGACGTCGACGTCCAAGAGGACCTCGCGTCCGACCATCAGTTCGGCGAGTTCCTCGCGGGTCGCGTCCGCCGCCGGGAGCGAGCCGACGTTCTTGCCGTCCCGGAGGACGGTCACGTCGTCGGCCGCGTGCAGGGCCTCGCCGAGCTTGTGGGTGATGAAGATGATTGTCTTCCCCTCGGCAGTGAGCTCGCCGAGGACGTCGAAGAGGTCCTCGACCTCCTGGGGGGTGAGGACGGCGGTCGGTTCGTCGAGGATGAGGACGTCGGCACCCCGGTACAGCGCCTTCAGAATCTCGACGCGCTGCTGGACGCCGACGCTCACGTCCTCGATGCGCGCGTCGGGGTCCACGTCGAAGCCGTACCGGTCACAGAGGTCTTCGACGGCGTCCCGGGCGGCGTCGCGGTCGACGCGCAGTCCGCCCCACTTCCGGGGTTCGTTGCCGAGGACGACGTTCTCCGCGACAGTCATCGGGTCCACGAGCATGAAGTGCTGGTGAATCATCCCGATGCCCGCGTCGATCGCGTCCCGGGGCGAGTCGAAGTCGCGGTCGACGCCGTCCACGGAGACGGTGCCCTCGTCCGGCTCGTAGAGGCCGTAGAGGACGTTCATCAGCGTCGTCTTGCCGGCGCCGTTCTCGCCGAGCAACGCGTGGACGGTCCCCTCCTCGACTGTCAGCGTAACGTCGTCGTTGGCCACAACGCCGGGAAATCGCTTCGTGATTCCCGACAGGGAAATCGAAGTCATCAGTTCGGTCGGTGGTCGATACGACTAGGGTTCCGTCGGAACGTCGATGTCTCCCGCGATGAGTGCGTCTCGGGTCTCGGAGATGGAGTCCTTGACGTCCTGGGGAATCTCCGAGCCGAGCTGGTCGCCGTACACCGCGGCGACGCCGTCGTCGTCGAGACCGAGTCGAGTGGTCTCGCCGCCCTTGAAGTTGCCCTCGTCGACCGCCTCGACAGCCTCGAAGATGGCGGTGTCGACGCGCTTGACCATGCTCGCGAGGATGACGTCGGCGAAGTCGGACTGCGTGACGGACTGGTCGCGGTCCACGCCGATGGCGAACTTCCCGAGGTCCTGTGCGGCGCGGAAGACGCCGACGCCGGTCGCGCCGGACGCGTGATAGACGATGTCGGCGCCCGAGTCGAACATCGAGCGCGCCTGGGACTGCCCCGCGGACGGGTCGTTGAAGCTCCCGACGTACGACGACAGCACATCGATGTCGCCGTCGACGCTCTTCACGCCGGCCTTGAAGCCGGCCTCGAACTTCTTGATGAGCGGGGACTCGATGCCGCCGACGAAACCGACGGCGTCGGTGTCCTGGCCGGTCGCGCCCGCGCCAGCGCTGAAGTCCCGCTGCGTGAGCATCCCCGCCATCTCGCCGACGAGGTAGGAGCCCGCCTCCTCGCGGAACCGGTAGCTCGCGACGTTGTCCTTGTCGACGGACTCGTCGATGAGCGTCCACTTCTGGTCCGGGAACTCCTCTGCGTTCGTCGTCAGCGCGTCCTTCTGCGCGAACCCGATGCAGTTCACGAGGTCGAAGCTGCCGTCCTGTGCGTACTGCTGCTGGGCGGACGCGAAGTCGGAGTTGCTCTCGGGCTGGGACTCCTCGTACGTGATGCCCAGTTCGTCCTCTGCCTGCTGGAGGCCCTGCTGGGCCTGGTCGTTGAACGACCCGTCGCCGAGCCCGCCGGTGGCGTACACCATGCCGACTTTCGTGCCGTCACTACCGCCGCCACCGGTACAGCCAGCGAGTAGTGATGCGCCAACCGTGCCCCCCGTCAGTTTCAGGAATTTCCGTCGATCGAACTCGGCCATGCTTGCCAATAGCCAGGGCGAGAACTCGTGATAAACGTGCCGTTTTATCGGGCTATTGTGGGCGATATCGACATCTATCGACCCGCACCGTCGCGTTCAAAGCGAAGTCAGGCGTCCGCGACGGCGGCCTCGACGACCCCGGTGACCGCCTCGACGAGGTCGTCGACGTCGTCGCTCTCGGCGTACACGCGGACGTACGGTTCGGTGCCGGACGGCCGCACGAGCGTCCACGAGGCGTCCGGGAACGAGAGGCGGACGCCGTACTCCGTGTCCACGTCGGCCGTCGGGTGTGCTTCCGGCAGCCGGTCACCGAGGAGGTCCATCGCCACGTCCTTCTTCTCGTCGGGGCACTCGACGCTGACCTTCCGGTACGGGCGTTCCGTGACCGGTTCTCGGAGCGGCGCGAGCCCGCCGGCGTCGGCCACGAGCCGGGAGAGGACGGCCGCGGAGGTCACGCCGTCGATCCAGCCGCCGAACGCGGTGTGGACGTGCTTCCAGGGTTCGGCCGCGAACACGACGTCGCCGCCGTCCTCGCGGGCCGCCGCGATGCCCTCGTGGAGCGCGCCGAGCCGGACGCGCTCGACGCGCCCGCCGGCCGCCTCGACGCGCTCGTCGATGCGGGCGCTGGCGTTCGGCGTCGTCACCACGACGGGGTCGTCGGCGTCGCTCGCGTCGGTGTAGTGTTCGGCGAGGATGGCGACGACGGTGTCCTCGTGGACGACGTCGCCGTCGCCGTCGACGAGCACGATGCGGTCGGCGTCGCCGTCGTGGGCGATACCGAACGCGGCGTCGCCGTTCGCGACGAACTCCCGGAGGTCGGTGACCGTCTCCGGCGTCGGCTTGCTCGGCCGGCCGGGGAAGTGACCGTCGACGTTCGCGTTCAGCGTGACGACGTGCGCGCCGAGTTCCCGCAGCACCTGCGGCGCTGCGAGTGCGGCGACGCCGTTCCCGCAGTCCACGGCGACAGTGAGGCCGGCCAGCGGCGCGCCGTGGCCCTCGGCGTACTCGGCGACGGCCGTCCGGTAGTCGGGGAGCACGTCGACCGACTCCGTGTCGCCCCACTCGTCCCAGGTCGCGTAGCTCGCGCCGTCAGCGACGCTCGCCTCGACGGCGCGCTCGGCGTCGCGGTCGTACTCCTCCCCGCCCGCGAACAGCTTGATGCCGTTGTCCTCCGGGGGGTTGTGGCTCGCCGTGAGCTGGACGCCGCGGCGCCCCCGGCTGGCGTACGCGAGCGCCGGCGTCGGTAGCACGCCCGCTCGGAGGACGCGAGCGCCCGCCGACTCCAGGCCGGCCGTCGCCGCCGCGGCGAGCGCCGGGCCCGTCACTCGGCCGTCCCGCGACACGACGAACTCGCGGTCGCCGGCGTCGCGCGCCTCGCTCGCCGCCGCGGTCCCGACAGCGAGCGCCAGTTCGGGGTCGACGGTCTCGGCCGCGTCCCCCCTGATGCCTGCCGTCCCGAAGAGGTCCATGGGCGACGGCAGCGGGCCCGCGCACTTAGCTATCACTATTCCAGAACCAGCCCGGGCGGCCGTTGTGCTGCGCCTCAGAGCTCGACGCCGCTCGGGATGAGGCTGTGGCCGCGGAGGAGGTCGCCGTCGCTGCTGTAGACGAGGAAGGTGGATTTCTCGTAGACGGCGAGCTCACCGTCGTCGACGCGAATCTCGACGCGGTAGCGGCCGTCACCGTCGTCCGTTGACTCGCCGTAGCGGCGGGCGGCCCGGACGAACCGGAGCACGTCCTCGGCGTCGACGTTGAGCTCGAGGACGAAGTCCCCGGTGATGCGGTTCGTGACCGAGACGACGCCGCTGGCGTCCGGGTCGTCGACGTCGTCGGTCAGCCGGAAGGCGGCGTCCGTCCCCTCCGCGTCGAGGAGGTCGCCCGTGGTGTCAGTGAGGCGGTCACGGAGCTCGTCGGCGGGCCCCGCGAAGTCGATGGCGACGTTCGGCTTCTCGGGGCTGCCGCTGCCGTCGACCCAGTCGACGTTCGACACGTCCAGTTCGAAGTAGTCCCGGCGCATTCCCTACAGACCAGTTGGGTGGACGGGGAAATGAACGTAACGCCCGTCGGGGGTCACCGGCCGTACGTTAACTGCTCGACGGCTTCATTCAGCCGCGAGGTGACGCGCCGGGTCCACGCGACGGGGTTCACTCGCGTCATCGACGACTCGTCGACCTCGATGCGCTCGTCGCCGAACGGGTCGCGCACCTCGTCCTCGTCGACGGCCGCGTCGACGACTGTCGTCATCGAGCAGCGGCCGCAGGCCTCGGTCGGACTCTCTTCTCCCATGCGTGCCTGTCGCACGCCCAGGGCCAAAGGTCTGCCGGCGGCAGCGGGCTCAGCCAGCAGTGACGGCGTGACCGCGGTGCCGGTGCCAGAGCGCGAGCAGGCTCGGGAGCACGAGGATGCTGGCGACGAACGCGAACACGATGGCCGTGCTGGTGACTGCGCCGAACCGCCGCAGCGAGGGGACGAGCGCGAGTACGAGCACGCCGAAGCCCGCGGCCGTCGACGCCGCGCTCGCGAGCAGCGCGCCGCCGGTGCCCGTGACGGTGGCGTCGAGCGCGTCGAAGACGTCGGTCGCGTCCCCGAGTTCGTCGAGGAAGCGTTCGCTGACGTGGATGGCGTAGTCGACGCCGAGGCCGATGGCGATGCTCGCGATGATTGCGGTCTCCGTGGTGAACGGGATGCCGAGCAGGTACATCGCGCCGAGAATCCAGCCGAGCGCGGCGACCACCGGCACCATCGTCACGGCGCCGAGCAGGGGCGTGCCGTGCCGGCGGTAGAACAGCGCCGTGAGGAACGCGAGGATGACGCCGAGCGTGATGAGGAACGTCTCCACGAGCGTCCGCAGGAGCGCCGACTGCACCACCTGGTCGACGACGGGCGGGCCGGTGGCGGTGACGGTGAGCGCGGAGTCACCGCGGACGGTGTCGGCGACCGACCGCATCTCGCTGGTGATGGTTGCGGTGGTGACGCTCGCGGAGACCGTGACGCGGGTGTCGAGCGCCCGGTACTCGCCGTCGCTCCGGGCGACCACGGCGCTCGCGCGGTCCGGCGCGGTCTCGTAGAGCCCGTCGTAGACGGCGGCGAGGTTCTGCTCCGGGAGCCCGTCGCCGTCCCGGTCGTTGCGGTCGACGAGCGCGGCGAACGTCTCGTTCTCGGCGGCCGTCTGCCTGATGGCGGTCGCGGGGCTGTCGAGCGCCGGTCTGCCGTTCGCGAGCGTGACGGCCGAGGAGGCGTTCGCGACCGCCGCGTCGCCGGCGGCTACGCGGTCGAGGGTCTCGGGGTCGGTGACCGGTCCCTCGACCAAGACGTGGACCGTCGTTCTGTCCCGCGACTGCGCGAAGTTGTCGTTCAGGAAGACGGCGCCAGCCCGGATGTCGTAATCGCTGGGCGCGAACGGGCCGGGCAGCGAGTCCATCCACTCCGGGGAGTCCCGGGGGAGGAAGTCGACCTGGTCGATGGAGGTGTCGATGTCGGTCGCAGCGTACCCGCCGCCCGCGCTCACGAGGAGCGCGACGACGACCACGACGACGGGCGCGGTCCGGGCGAGCGTCGTGCCCGCTCCGACGATGCGTTCGGCGGTGCCGCTCGACCCGAACGCGGGCTTCCGGCGGTCGACGCCGAACCGCTCGAGGAGGCCGTCGAGTTCGAGTTTGGCCGCGGGTAGCAGCGCGCCGAAGACGACGAACGCGGAGACGATGCCGACTGCGCTGACGAGGCCGAAGTCGGCGATGGACTGGATGGGGCTGACCGTGTTCGAGAGGAACCCGACGGCGGTCGTGAACGTCGTCGCGGCGATGGCGACGGTGACGCCCGCGAGGCCGACGCGCATCGCCTCCCGGACCGGCGCGTCGGGGTCGGCCTCGCGGGCCTCCCGGTAGCGCATCACGACGTGCAGCGCGTAGTCGATGGAGAGCCCGACGAGCAGGAACGGGACGGCGATGAGAATCTGGGTGACGCCGATGCCCGCCCACCCCATGAAGCCGCCCATCCAGACGAGCGTGACGAGCGTGCCGGCGAGCGCGAGCGCGACGTCGACGACGTCCCGGTAGGCGACGCCGAGGACGCCGAGAATCAACAGGAGCGCGACGGGCGTGATGAGCGCGAAGCTCTCACCGGTCGCCCGCGTGGACTCGTCGTCGACGACGCCGGCGCCGAAGACGAACGCGTCGCCGGTCTGGACGTACTCGTCGGCGAGCCCGCGGGTCGCCAACTGGGCGTCGACGACCGCGTCGGACAGCGACTCGCCGCCGTCGGTCGCCTGCCTGACGAACAGGACCCGGGCGCTCGCAGTGGTGCTGCCGGGCTCGTAGTCGGTCGCCAGCAGCGAGTAGGGGTCGACGCCCGGCGTCTCCCGATCGGGGTCGAGCACCGCCGCTACGGTGTCTTCGACCTCGCTGGCGCTCATGGATTCGAGTTGGGCGATCTGTTCGTCGAGGGTCGGCCGCGTCGGCGGGCCCGCCCCGTCGCCGTTCGCGTGGACGGCCGCCGTCGCGACGAGGTTCCCGACGCCGACGGTCGGCTGGCCGGCCGCCAGCGTTCCCCGGATGGCGTCGTCGGCACGGACCGCTCGCTGGAACCGTAACGTCTCCAGCAGCGAGTCCTTCGAGAGGACGTTGTCACCGCGCACGACGACCTGCATCGACGTGGTGTTGCGGTCGCCGGTGTCGAAGTTCTCGCGGACGTAGTCGAGCTTCTGTGCTTCCGGCGAGTCGCTGCCGAAGGAAGCGATGGAGAGCCCGCCGTCGACGCCGCTCGCGCTGGCTCCCATGGCGAGCGTGAGAACCAGCAGAACGGCGAGTATCGGGCGACTGTACCGTGTGAGTGCCGCGGCGTAGCGGTCGGCGAGTCCGTCGGGCATTAGCCGGTATGTCGCCGCCAGCAACTTAGGTGTTTGTAGAATTCTACAATATTTCCGGAATCGGGAGGCGAACGCTCTTCAGTCCGGCCCGCCGACTCGGAGGCGACGATGAGCGCACACGACGCCGTCGACGCGCTGCGCGACCTCGGGCTCTCGAACTACGAGGCCCGCGTGTTCGTCGCGCTCCAGCGGCTCGGCGACGGCACCGCCCAGGACGTCGCCGCGGTCGCGGACGTCCCGCGCTCGCAGGTGTACGGCGCCGCCGACGACCTCGCCGCCCGCGGCCTCCTGGAGGTTGTCGAGTCCTCCCCGAAGACGTACCGCCCCGTCTCGCTGGAGCGCGCCCGGACCCAACTCCGGGAGCGAATCGACCGCCAGCAGGCCCGAGCGTTCGACAACCTCGAAGCCGTCGCCGGCGACCGCGGCGACCGGACCGAGGCGGGGGACGTCGCGACGCTCCGCGGCCACGGCCCCATCCGCGACCGCGCTGTCGACCTCGTGGAGCGCGCCGGCGACCAGGTGGTCCTAGTGGGCGCCGGCGAGGGGACGATGGGCGACGACCTCGCGACGGCGCTCGACGAGCGCGCCGCGGCGGGCGTCGACGTGACGGTGGTGACGGCTGACCCGGCGCTGGCCGACCGGCTGTCGGACGCGCGAGTCGTCGTCTCCGAGGCGTCCGGTGACGAGGGGTACGCGGGCCGAACGCTGCTCGTCGACGACGCGACCGTCCTGCTGTCGGTCCCGACCGACGACGGCCACGAGCCGTTCGACGAGGTCGCGATGTGGACGGCGGAGACCCGCATCGGGCACATTCTCGCCCGGTTCGTCCACGCCGGCATGGAGTCCGGGCTCGACGACGGCGCGCTCGACGGCCGGTAGGGACTGCCGGGACGCGACGCCCTTTTACCCTCCCTGTGGTATCTTGGCACATGGGATACCGCGTCGTCGACACGGAGACAGTACAGCCCGCCGAGGGCCGACCCTGCGAGTACCGCGGCCTCACCGAGCCCGCAGAACTCTCACAGCTGGCGCTCAACTACTTCCGTGCCGAGCCCGGCGAGCAGGCCCCGCTCGCCTACCACTACCACGAGACCCAGGAGGAGGCGTTCTACGTGCTCTCCGGGACGCTGCACGTCGAGACGCCCGAGGGCGACCTGACGGTCCCGGAGGGCAGCGTGTTCGCGGCGGACCCCGAGAGCCCGCACCGCGCGTACAACCCCGAGGACGCCGCCGACGCCGTCGAACTGCTCGCGGTGGGCGCACCGCCGGCCGACGACGACGCCGTCCCGTACGACCCAGAGGACGCATGAGCGACACCGAGAGCACCGCCAGAGACCCGGAGGAACTCCCCGAGGAGATTCGCGAGGAGGTCCCGGCGTGGGACGACGAGTACTTCGACCGCGTCAGCGACCGGCTGATGTACAGCTACGACCTCGACCGCGACTACGCGGTGCGCGACCAGTCGTTCGCTATGTACGGCGAACTCCGCATGGAGAGCCAGAAGCAGTTCCTCCACCCCGCGTTGAACTACGCCGACCACGAGACCCGCGAGCACGTCTTCGCGCGGCGCGCCGGCGAACCGACGGTCGCGGACCTGCGGGCGCTCGTCGACCTCGGCCACGACCTCGCCGACGACTGGATCGACGCCGACGAGGAGCACTACGAGACGAACTTCACGTTCGTGCTCGTCGCGGACAGCCTCTCGGACGCCGTCCGGTCGTTCGTCTCCGGGTTCCGGGACCGCACGCTGCTGAAGTACGGCTACTACGGCTGCTACGAGGTGAATCTCGTCGTCGTCGCGCCCGACGACGAGGTCGGCGTCGCCAGCCAGGAGGCCGACGTCTTCCAGGCGTTCGCGCTCTGGGGCGACGTGACGGAGCCGGACGAAGGATTCTTCTCGCGGTTCGCGAAGCGCTTCTGGAGCTGACCGGCGCCGCCGCTTCTCCGGTGTCGGGTGGAGGGACCGCCGAAAACGGGGACTGTGACGGGCGACGCTACGTCAGTCGTCGCTCGGGTCGGCCGCCGGTTCGCGGCCGCTCCGAACGCGGGAGATGTTCCCGTAGCCGATGCGCACCAGGGACAGCGCGAGGTAGATCAGCACGACCGCGAGCACGACGCGCACGCCGGCCGACACCTGCGCACCGAGTCCCGTCGCACCGCCCTGGATGAGGTTGTCGTAGAGCTGTTCCTTGAACGCGACCCAGGACAGGCCGAGCACGGTAACGACGACCATGATGGCCATCGGAATGCCCGTACTGACGAGCTGCTTGGACTCGTCCCAGTTGGCGAGCCACACCGTCCCCGTCAGCAGCGCGAGCGCGGCGAGCAGCTGGTTCGCGCCGCCGAACAGCGTCCACAGCGTCGACCACTCGCCGGAGATGACGAGCACGTACGCGATGAGACACTGCACGATCGGGTTCGTGTACCGGCCGCGGGCGAACGACCCGATGCCGCCCGAGAAGCCGGTCTCGGAGCCGCTACCCTGTGCGCCGACGATTTCCTCCATCATGTAGCGGCCGAGCCGCGCGGCCGTGTCAGTGGAGGTCAGCAGGAAGCTCACGAGCACGAGCGCCATGAACGGCGCGCCGTACTCCACGGAGAGGCCGAGACTCGTGAGGATGGTACCGCCGCCCGCCGCGAAGTTGGGCAGCGCGCCACCGATGCCACCGCCGGCGGCGACTCCCGCGGCGCCAGCGACGGCGAGCGTCGAGAGCGCGACGGAGGCGAGCAGGCCCTCACCGAGCATGCCACCGTAGCCGATGAGCCGCGCGTCGCTCTCCTTGTTCAGCTGTTTCGCGGTCGTCCCGGAGGACACCAGCGAGTGGAACCCACTGATTGTCCCGCAGGCGATAGTGACGAACAACATCGGGAACAGGGGGAACGGCGACACCGCGTCGACCCCCAAGAACCCGGTGAACGGTTCGATGCTGTCGGCGACCACGAGCGGCTCCGCGGCCGTTCCGAAGATGGTGCCGACGATGATGGCGACCAGCGCGCCGCCGACGCCCGCGTACAGCAGGAACGACGACAGGTAGTCACGCGGCTGGAGCAGCACCCAGACCGGGAGTGCGCTCGCGAGGGCCGCGTACACCAGAATCACCGGCACCCAGGCGGCCGTGTTGCCGCCCAGGGCGCCCGCGCCGGGCACCCAGGAGCCGGTTCCGCTGAAGAGGATGAACGTCCCCGCGGGGTGTGCGGCGTCGCCCGCCAGCTCGAACAGCGCGAACGGGTACTGGACGCCGAGCCAGACGCCCGCGAACACACCGGCGACGAACACGATTGTTCCCGGGATGAACGGGCCGTCGAGCTGGTAGAGGTAGACGCCGAACACGACCGCCAGCGCGATGTACACGAAGCTCGCGGTGGCCGCCGACGGGTACGCGTTCAGCACGATACCGACGACGAGCGCGAACACCGCCACCACGAGGATGATGGTGAGGAAGGCGAACCACAGCAGCATGTCCTTCCCGCGCTCGCCGACGTACTCGCCGATGATGTAGCCGATGGACTTCCCCTCGTGTCGCATCGACCCGGACAGCGAGATGAAGTCGTGGACGGCCCCCATCAGGGGGTTCCCGATGGCGACCCAGGCGAGCGCCGGGGCCCAGCCCCAGATTGCGCCCGCCGTAATGGGGCCGACGATTGGCGCGCCGCCCGCGATGCTCGAGAAGTGGTGCCCGAGCAGCACTGGTTTCTTCGCCGGTACGTACTCCTGACCGTCTTCGTACTTGTGTGCCGGGGTCTCTCGTGAGTCGTCGAGGTCCACGAACCGGGAGAGGTACTTCGAGTACCCCACGTATCCCACCGTGAACGTGACGAGTACCGCGGCCACGATCCAGATTACTTGCGTCATTACAGTCCCACCTCGTGCGAGTCATTCACAGACTATTATTTATGTGTTTGTATCCAAGTGAAATCCACGGACAGAACGGATTTCATTCCATACCTATTAGATTGAAAGGACGACTGCATCCGGGCGAGAACCTCGAACTGTCGTCGAGCGTAATCGTCTCGAGTCGAGTAGTCGACAGATAACAGCGGCCGCGCACGACCCGGACGACCCGGCGCGCGGGCTCAGACGAACGTCGGTGGCTCCGCGCGCACCTCGACGTCGAGTTCGCCCGCGACGTCTTCCAGCAGGTCGCCCTGGACCTCGCGGGTCCGGAACTCGATTTCGGCGACGAGCGGCGGGTCGAACGTCTCCCGCACGCGCTCCACGCGCTCGCGCTCCGTCTCGACGCGGTCCCGGAGGTATCGAGCGCCCCGGCCGTTCTCGTCCTCGTCCGGGGACGGCGCGAGCTTGTTCGCGACGAGCCCCCGCACGCCGAGGTCCTCGCCCTCGAGGTCCGCGATGGCGCGCTCGGTCTCGTTCAGCGAGAGCGTGTCCGGGTTCAGGACGAGGAAGAACGCGGCGTCGTTGCGGAGCGCGCCGCCCGCGTACTCGAAGAACTCCTTGCGCTCCTGGAGCCGTTCCAGCACCGGGTCGCCGTCCATCACGCGCCGAGGCTCGGCGTTCCCGATGGCTGCCTTCTCGAAGAGGTCGATGCTCTGCTCGCGCTTGTGCATCAGCCGGTTCACCCAGCCCTCCATGAACTCCGGGAGCGCGAGCAAGCGCAGCGTCGACCCGGTCGGCGCCGTGTCGAAGACGACCCGGTCGTAGGGGTCGCTGTTGCGCATCACGTCGACGAACCGGTCGAACAGCGCCGACTCGTAGGCGCCCGGCGTCTGGTGGGCCATCTCCAGTTGCTGGTTGATCTCGTTGACCATCGCCGCCGACACCTGGTCCGAGAGCCGGCGCCGGATGTCGTCGAGGTGGGCGGTCACCTCCTCCTCGGGGTCGATTTCGAGCGCGTCCAGATTGTCGACGCCCGCGACGGACTCCGGCACGTCGCCGAACTGCTGGTCGAAGACGTCGGAGACGGAGTGTGCGGGGTCGGTGGAGACGACGAGCGTGTCCACGCCCGCGTTCGCGCACTTCACGCCGTACGCGCAGGAGACGGTCGTCTTGCCGACACCGCCTTTCCCGCCGACGAACACGAACGGCTCCATCTATCGACTCCTCCGGCTGTCCGCGCAGTACTCGGTCTCGCCGTGGCTGTCGTTGTGTCCCTGCATCAGAAGTGGTACTGCTGGCCTTTCCGCTCCATGTAGCTGTCCCGGTCCCAGAGCCGTCGCTCCCACGCCTCGAACTCGTCTTCGATGTACGGGAGCAGTTCGGCGGTGTAGTACGACACGGGCGACGGGATGCCGAAGGCGTCCGGGAAGCACGCCAGCAGGAACGCGTCCTCGGCGTCTTCGGCCTCCTTCTCGATCTTCTCGTAGGCCGGGTGGGTAATCATGCCGTGGTAGAGCCCTCGGAGCCACTCCTCGAGGGTCGCCCGGTAGGATTCGATGCGGTCGGCCAGCGTCATGGCCGAGGGTACGGACCCGTGCGGTAAAAGCTGTCGTCCCACGCAGTGGGGTGCTGGGAGCGGGAGCCTGAAGGAGTCCGACCCGAATTCGGACGTATGAGCGAACGCATTCCCGTGACAGTGCTGTCGGGCAGCCTCGGCGCGGGGAAGACGACGCTGCTGAACCACGTCCTGCGGAACGCGGGCGACCGCGACGTCGCCGTGCTCGTCAACGACATGGGCGACGTGAACGTGGACGCCGAACTCGTCGCCGAGGGGTCGGAGACGGACGTCGCCGGCGGCGTCACGGAGCTGTCGAACGGCTGCATCTGCTGTGAGCTCCAGGACGACCTGGAGTCGGCGGTGGTGCGGCTGGCGACCGAACGCGAGTTCGACCACCTCGTCGTCGAGTCATCGGGCATCTCGGAGCCCGCCCCGGTCGCGCGGCTGTTCACTGCCGAGTCGCGGGCGGCCGCCCGCTACCGCGTGAACGCGCTCGTGACGGTCGTGGACGCGCGCCTGCTCGTGGACACCTTCGGAGGCGACGGGGTCCCAGAGCGCCGCGGCACCGACGACGAGGACCGTCCGCTCTCGGACCTGCTCGTGGAGCAAATCGAAGTCTCGAACGCCGTCCTCCTGAACAAGGCCGACCTCTGTAGCGAGACGGAACTCGACCGCGCCGAAGAGCTCGTCGCCGCCCTCCAGCCGGACGCCGACACGCACCGAACGGAGTTCTCCGCTGTCGACCCGGACTGGCTGTTCGACCTCGACGGCTTCGAGGAGACGGCCGTCGAGGACCTCCCCGGCTGGAAGCGCGCGCTCGACCGGGCAGACGACGACCACGACGACGGAGCGGACCACGACGACCACCACGGCCACCGCCACCCGGACGAGGTGTACGGCGTGTCGTCGTTCACGTTCCGGCGACGGCGGCCGTTCCACCCGGAGCGGTTCGCGGCCGTGCTCCGAGACCTCCCCGACGGCGTCGTGCGCTCGAAGGGGACGACCTGGGTCGCCGGCTCGGAGTTCCGGCAGACGGTCGCACAGGCGGGGCCCTCGGTGCGCGTGACCGCCCGCGGCCCCTGGATTGCGTCGCTGCCCGAGGTCCAGCGCGACCTCTACAGGTCGAATCGGCCGAGCCTGGAGTGGGACGACGAGCACGGCGACCGCCGCACGGAGTACGTGGTCATCGGCACGGAGTTCGACGAGGCCGCGCTCCGCGACCGGCTGGAGGACGCGCTCGCCACCGACGACGAGTGGGCGGACGCCGAGGAACTACCCGCGGGGCCGTTCCCGACGGAGAACAGCGAGGAAGCGGTCGTCTGCGAGCCGGCGCCGGTGGACGCCGAGTGAGCCCACGGCGGTCAGCAGGCGCAGTCGTCGGCGTGGGACCGCTCGAAGCGCATCGCGTCGCCGCAGTCCGGACACGTCGGCGTGCCGTCGTCGGCGAGCGTCAGTCCCTCGTCGTCGACGTCGACGTCTCGGACGCGAACGTCGCAGTCGTCACACCAGTACGCGCCGTCGGACTGCTCGGTGGCCGCCCCGTCGCCGGTGTCCGGACCGAGCGACGATACCACGTCAATGATACCCATACGCGAGATTAGGGCGCGGGGCCCTTAGTTCTCGCCCCGTCAGGTCTCGGCGTCGATTCGGTCGAGCAGCCGGTCGAGTTCGCCGCCGCGCTTCCAGGCCGCCACGCGGTCCGCCAGCGGCACGGGCGACCCGAACGCCACCGAGGAGGCTGCCGTCACGCGAGCCCCCTCGTCCTCGGCCGCCACGCGCAGGCGGGTCGTCATCTCCTCGAAGGGGCCGCCGTCACCGACCTGCTCGTAGCGGTAGCCGTCGTCGAGTTCGACGAACCGCAGGCGGAGTTTCACGCCCGTCCCGCCGGCCGTCACGACGGTGTCGTCGCCGTCCGCGTCCACGTCGAAGACGTCGAAGCTCCCCTCCCAGTCGACGACCGTCGTCGGCGACAACAGCCGCAGGACTTCGGCGGGCGTCCCCCCGACCCGTCGCGTCCGTTCCACGTCGCGCATACCGGACGATGCCGCCCCGGGACCTTAGCGTCTGGCACCGCGACCGCCAAGAGCTAAGTGTCGGTCCCACCCGCATGCCCACATGGACGACACCGACCCGGACGGCTTCGGGGCCGGCGCGGAGCAGTCGAGAGGCGACCCGCGAATCGTGCTCGCGCTCAACGTCGTGCTCTCGACCCTGTTCGCGGTCAGCATCGCGTGGGGGATGGGCTTCGTCGGCTTCCTGGAGTTCAACTTCGTGAACACGGCGACCATCGCCATCCTCCTGTTCGCCGTCGCGTACGCCATCAGCAAGTAGCGGACGCGGAGTGCCGGAGCCGGTAGACTGTAGGGGGTCGGCGCGGAATCCCGACTCGACATGGCACGCACGCTCGGCATACACGACTCCGTCGAAGCAGTGTTCCCGCCCGAGGTACTCGAAGCCGAACTCGACGACCTGGACGCGACCGACGTCTCGGTCGTCGGCACCGGCGACGTCGACGGCCTCGACGCGCTCGTGACGTTCGCCCACGACGACGCGTTCCTCGACGCCGACCTCCAGTGGGTTCACTCCGTGCAGGCGGGCGTGGACAAGTTCCCGCTCGACGAGTTCGAGGCCAGGGGCGTCGCCGTCACCAACAGCACGGGACTGCACGGCGCGTCGGTCGGCGAGACCGTCGCGGGCTACATGCTCTCGTTCGCGCGCCGCCTCCACGAGTACCGGTCGAACCAGGAGCGCTCCGAGTGGGCGTGGGCGGACCGCGAGGACTCGTTCACGGTCGACGGCTCGTCGGTGTCGGTCGTCGGCCTCGGCACGCTCGGCCAGGGCATCGCCGCGCGCGCCGACGCGCTCGGCATGGAGGTCACTGGCGTCAAGCGCACGCCCACGCCGGTCGACCACGTCGACCGCGTTCACCCGACCGGCGAACTCCACGAGGCCATCGCGGACACGAAGTTCGTCGCGCTCGCCGTTCCGCTCACCGACGAGACGGACGGCCTGATAGGCGAAGCGGGACTCGCCGCGATGCGCGACGACGCCGTCCTCGTGAACGTCGCCCGCGGGCCCGTCGTGGACCAGGACGCGCTCGTCGACGCGCTCGAAGCCGACGAACTCGCCGGCGCCGCCCTCGACGTCTTCGAGGCGGAGCCGCTGCCCGAGGACTCGCCGCTGTGGGACTTCGAGGACGTGATTATCACGCCACACGCCGCCGCGGCGACGCGTGACTACCCCGAGAACATCGCCGCGCTCGTCCGCGAGAACGACCGCCGGCTGGCGGCCGGCGAGCGACTCGGCAACCGCGTGGTGTAGGCGCCGGCCGCCGGCCCGCGCCGCCGTGGCCGGGCAGTTTTTAAGTTCACGCGAGCGAAGAGGTCAGTAGAACCGATGGCCGAAGACTTCCTCGCGGAACTCGACGACGGCCTCGACGGCCTCCGGCAGCGCGCCCGCCGCGTCGTCGAAGTACTCCAGGGCTCCGCAGTGAACGTTCCGGAGTACGACCCGCAGGCCCACGGCCCGCTCGTCTCCTTCGACGGCCTGGACGGCTTCGAGGAGGTCGACCGCTACTGGGTGAACGCGCCCTACGCGTTCGTCTTCGTCGGCTTCGACGCCGAGAACGACGAACACCGCTACCACGTCGTCGAACCACACCTCGACGACTTCGAGCAGGACCTCCTGGACACGCTCTACGACGACATCCGGGACGCGCTCATCTACGAGGCCACCTACGACCCCGACGACCGCGAAGCCGTCCTCAAGGCCCAGATGCAGCGGCTGCTCTCCGAGTACGCCGTCGAAATCGACCCGAACGCGTTCTACCGGCTGTTCTACTACCTCCACCGCGCCTTCGAGGGGTTCGAGAAGCTCGACCCGCTGATGCAGGACCCCCACATCGAGGACATCTCCTGTGACGGCTACGACCTCCCGCTGTTCGTCTACCACACCGAGTACACGGACATCGAGACGAACGTCAGCTACGGCGAAGCCGAACTCGACAGCTTCGTCGTCCGCCTCGCACAGCAGTCCGGACGCCACATCTCCATCGGCGACCCCGTCACGGAGACGACGCTGCCGGACGGCTCACGGGCCGAACTCGCGCTCGGCGACGAAGTCACTCCCCGGGGGTCCGCGTTCACCATCCGGAAGTACAGCGAGGAGCCGTTCACGCCCGCGACGCTCGTCGACTACAACACGTTCGACCTCGACCAGATGGCGTACCTCTGGCTCGCCATCGAGTCCAACAAGAGTCTCATCTTCGCGGGCGGCACCGCGTCCGGGAAGACCACGTCGATGAACGCCGTCTCCATGTTCGTGCCGCCGCGCTCGAAGGTGCTCACCATCGAGGACACCCGCGAGCTCGCGCTCTACCACGACAACTGGCTGTCCTCGGTCACCCGCGAATCCGGGAGCGGGAACGACGACATCACGATGTACGACCTGCTCCGGTCCGCGCTCCGGCACCGCCCCGAGTACATCGTCGTCGGCGAGGTGCGCGGCGAGGAGGCGATGACGCTGTTCCAGGCGATGAACACCGGCCACACCACGTACTCCACGATGCACGCCGACAGCGTGCAGACGGTCATCAACCGCCTCGAGAACGACCCAATCAACGTCCCCCGGGCGATGATTCAGAGCCTCGACATCCTCTGCGTGCAGACGCTCACCCACGTCGGCGACGAGCGCGTCCGCCGGAACCGCGTCATCGCCGAAATCGAAGGCATCGACCAGCGCACCGGCGACCTCGACTACTCCACGGCCTTCGAGTGGAACCCCACGAGCGACAGTTTCGACCAGCGCGACTCGAACATCCTCGACGAGATTCAGGACGAACGCGGCTGGTCCCGCAGCGAACTCCTCCGCGAACTCCAGAACCGCAAGGCGGTCCTCCAGTACCTCGTCGAACAGGACGTCACCGACTACCGGCGATTCACCGCGCTCGTCAACGAGTACTACGCCCAGCCCGAGCGCGTCGTCGACCGCGTCACGGAGGCACTAGACGACGAAGTCACCGTCGACGCGCCGGGCGTCACTGAGTGAGATGGTGCTGGTCTACCTCCCGCTGGCGGCCGTCTTCGTGGTCCTGTTCGTCGTGGCGCTCGCAGCCGTCGTCGCGCCCATCGACCGCGCGCTCTCGCGGGCCGCCATCGCCGTCTTCGGGCGGTTCGCACGCGACCGCCAGACCGCGAACCCCGACCAGCTCTCGGCGCTCCGGGGCGCCCACGTCCCCCAGACGTACCAGCTGTACGCCGCCCGCACCTATCTCTTCTCCTCGATTGCCGCGTTCGCCGCGAGCCTGCTCGGCGTCTACTTCGTCGCCGGCGTCCTCGTGTTCCTCGGGAACGCCGGCGAGAGCCTCCGCAGCCAGTTCCCGGCACCCATCCAGAGCCTGTTCGTCGAGAGCGTCTCGGCGTTCTCCGTCGGCGAACTGTTCGTCGTCTTCCTCGCCTCCGGCGCCACGCTCGGCGTCGTCGCCGCCTACGCCACCTACAAGATTCGGTGGCTGCTCCCGAGCTACGAGGCCGGGGAGCGCGCGCGCCGCATCGACGCCTCGATGGAACGCACGGTCGCGTTCATGTACGCGCTCTCCCGGAGCGGCATGACGCTCTCGGGCGTCCTCCGTATCCTCGCACGCAACCAGGCGGTCTACGGCGACGCCGCCCGCGAGATGGCCGTCGCCGTCAAGGACGTCGACCTCTACGGCGCCGACGTCATCGAGTCGCTCCAGCGGCTCTCCGAACGCACCCCCAGCGACGACCTCTCGGAGTTCACGGAGAACCTCGGCAGCGTCCTCCAGTCAGGCCGCGACCTCCCGAGCTTCCTCAAGCAGGAGTACGACTACTACGCCGAGGAAGCCGAAGCCAACCAGGAGCAGTTCCTCGAGCTGCTCGCGACGCTCGCGGAAGCCTACGTCACCGTGCTCGTCGCCGGTCCGCTGTTCCTCATCACCATCCTCGTCGTCATCGGGCTCACCATCGGCGGCACCCTCGGGTTCCTCCAGCTCACGGCGTTCTTCCTCATCCCCGCCGCGACGGTCGCGTTCGTCGTCTACCTGGACTCCATCACCGACGCCGCGACCGGGGGCACCGGCGGCGAGGACGGGAACACCGACGAGGGGTTGCGCTTCCAGTCTATCACCTCGTCCGCGACGGCGACGGACGGCGGCGTCGACGCGACGTCGACCCGGACTGCGAACCGCGAACGGTTCGCCGTCCACGAGCGCCTCCGGCCGATACTCTACCGGCTCCGGAACCCCACGACCGTGGTCCTCGAAAACCCGACGGTGCTGTTCTGGGCGACGATTCCGCTGGCTGCGCTCTACCTCGGCGTCCAGTGGTGGGGGCCGCTGACCGCGGGCGTTCTGGAAGCGACCGCGTACGACGACGCGCTCGTCCACGCCGTCCTGTTCGTCCTCGGGTCGTTCTCGCTCGCGTACGAGATATCGCGGCGCCGCCGGAAAGCCATCGAGGCCGGCGTCCCGGACTTCCTCGACCGCTTCGCGTCGACGAACGAGGCGGGGATGGCGGCCGTCGAGAGCTTCGGGCGCACCGTCGAGGGCGAACTCGGCGCGCTCACCCAGGAACTCGAACGCACCTGGGCCGACGTCCGGTGGGGCGCCCGCATGGAGAACGCCTTCGAGCGGTTCCGCGACCGCGTCGACACGCCGGCGGTCTCCCGGGTCGTGACGCTGACGACGAACGCGATGTCGGCGAGCGGCGACCTCGGGCCGGTCCTCCGCATCGCCGCCGACGAAGCGAAAGCGACCCGCCGGCTGGAGCGCGACCGCCGGAACGAACTGCTGACGTATCTCGTCGTCATCTACATCGCGTTCTTCGTGTTCATCGCCATCGTCGGTGCGCTGGACATCATCTTCATCCCGAACATCCCGACGCAGTCGGCGGCGCCCGCTGTCGACGCCGCCAACGCGGTCGACACCGGGCCGTTCTCGCAGGCCGGCCAGCTCACCGAGGCGAAGAAGGCCGCCTACAGCACGGTGTTCTTCCACACGGCGCTCGTGCAGGCGGTCTGCTCGGGGCTGGTGGCCGGCCAGATGGGCGAGGGGACAGTGAAGTCGGGCGCGAAGCACGCGACCGTGATGCTGGCGATCGCGTACGGCGTCTTCCTCCTCATCGGATGACTGGCGTTCACCGGACCTACGACCGCATCGCCGACCACTTCGCGCAGACCCGCGAGTACCCGTGGCCGGAGGTGGAGTCGTTCCTCGACGACCGAACGGCGGACGTCGCCCTCGACCTGGGGTGCGGGAACGGCCGGCACGCCGAGGTGCTCGCGGAGCGCGCCGACCGCGTGCTCGGCGTCGACGCCAGCACGGGGCTCCTCCGGGAAGCCAGAGAGCGCGCCGACGAGCGCGAGTTCGCGGTCGACCTGGTCGCCGGCGACGCCGCCCGGATTCCGCTGCGGGCCGACGCCGTCGGGCTCGCCGTCTACGTCGCGACGCTGCACCACCTCCCGAACCGACAGGCGCGCGTCGCGAGCCTCGACGAACTGGCCCGCGTCCTGGACGCTGATGGAACTGCCGTCGTCTCCGTCTGGAGCACGGAACACGACCGATTCGACGACCGCGAGGCGGGGTTCGACACCACCGTGGACTGGACGCTGCCGGGCGGCGAGACGGTCCCGCGGTTCTACCACGTCTACGACCCCGCCGAGTTCGACGCCGACCTCGCGGCCAGCGCGCTGTCGGTGGTGGAGTCGTTCGTCTCCAGCGGCAACTGTTACGCCGTCGTCAGGCCGGAGTAGGCGAGCAGGCGGACACATCGCTGTCGTCGCGCGGCGCGTCCGCCGATTTCGCTCGGCCGCGCGACGGCGACAGTCAGACCACACCGGCGGTGGCCCCGGCATCGGGTTCGAAGCCTCGCCCGAAGGGAAACGCCCATAAACGACGGCGGGAAAGTTGGGGGTGAGCGTCGGTGGTGAGCAGATCAGCGGGTTTGCGAGCCTCGGCGCGCAAGCGAGGCGTACGCGCCGGTGTCGAGGCGGCCAGCGGCCGCCGATGCGCGGCGTGAACGAAGTGAGCGCCGGTGGTCTAGTGGTAGGACTTGAGCCTTCCAAGCTCATGGCCCGGGTTCAATTCCCGGTCGGCGCACTTCTGTCGGGAGAACGGAAGCGCGACGGGCGTCATTCTCATCGCTGAAATCGGCATCCGTACGTTTTTCTGTTGGAGTAGTGCAGTCTGCGGAAATGTCAGTTCGGTCGATGCTGAGTGCGGTCGGGCGCCGCCTCTTGCCGGGGTTCGTGCGGCGGAGCTACCTCGCGAAGTTCGGCGCGGCGCTCCTCGTGGTGGTCGTCTGTATCGGCGCGGTCGGCGCCGTGACGTACACCGACACGTCGAGCCAGCTCCGGGCGTCGTCGGAGGCGGAGTTCACGACGGCCGCGGGGCTGAGCTCGTCGTCGGTGGGCGAGTGGCGCGCAGAGCGCACGAACAACGCGCGGATGCTCGCACAGTACGGCGTCCTGGAGGACGGCAGGCGGGTCGAAATCCGGATGTTCCTGAAGGGTGAGCTGGACAACCTCCCTGCAGACGTCCGGGACATCCACTACGTGAACTTCGCGAACCAGGAGGTCGTCGCGAGCACTGAGGGGGACCTCCAGGGCGGGCGGCTGAACGGCGACGACACGCCGTGGAGCGAACAGGGAGTGGTCTACGGGGAAAACGGCGTGTTCGTCTCGAAACCGTACGTGAAAGACGGTGGGACCCGGGTGGCGTACGTCGCTCGAATCGACACGGGAGCCGGCCGGCGGTCGGCAGTGGTGATGACCACGAGTCTGGCCGACGTGACGGCGAACTTCCGGAAGCCGACCGAGGGCAGCTTCACGCAGCTCGTCGACGGTGACGGGGCGGTGGTCGCCGACGACAGTGAGGCGGCGACGAAGCAGGCCTACGTCGCTAACGGGAGTTCGGTGGTCGAAGGTGCGACGGAGACCGGGTTCGTTAGTGCCGGTTCGGTGGCGAAGAACCTCGAATCCGACCACGTGGTGGCGTACGCGCCCGTCGAGGGGACGCCGTGGGTGGTCGCGTTACACGTGCCGACGAGCGAGGCGTACGCGCTCCAGTCGACGGTCAGCGAGAGTGTGCTGTTGATGCTCGGCGTCGCCCTGGCGGGTCTCGGGTTCATCGGGCTGACGCTCGGCCGGGGGACCGTGACGGGGTTGAACGTCCTGGAGCGGAAGGCCGGGGCGTTGGAACGGGGCGAGTACGACACCGACCTGAGCGTGAGCCGGGAGGACGAACTCGGCCGGCTGTTCGCGTCGTTCGCGAGCCTGCGGGACACCGTCCAGACGCGCATCAGGGAGGCAGAGGAACAGCAGGAGGCCGCGGAGGCGGCTCGCGCTGAGGCCGAGACGGCCCGGGAGCGCGCCGAGACGGCCCGGGAGCGCGCCGAGGACGCCCAGCGGGAGTCCGAACGACAGGCCCGCGAACTCGAGGAGACGGCCAGCGACTTCTCGGCAGCGATGGCGGCGTACGCCGCGGGCGACCTGACGGTGCGGCTCGACGAGGACGTCGGCCAGGCCGCGATGGCGGACGTGGCGGCGTCGTTCAACGAGATGGCGGCGGACATGGAGGCGACGGTCGCGGACGTCGTCGCGTTCGCCGACGAGGTGGCCGCCGCGAGCGACGAGGCGTCGGCGCGCGCGGAGGCAGTCGAGCAGACGGGCCGCGAGGTCTCGGACGCCGTCGGCCGCATCAGCGAGCGCACGGACGAGCAGCGGGACGAACTGGAGGGCGTGGCCGGGGAGACCGACGAGATGTCCGCGACCATCGAGGAGGTCGCGGCGAGCGCCGACGAGGTCGCGGAGACCTCACAGAGCGCGGCCGCGCTCGGCGACGAGGGCCGCGAGGCCGCGAGCGACGCCGTCGCGGAACTCCGGGACATCGAGACGGAGACCGAGTCGACGGTCGAGGCGGTCCGCGAACTGGAGTCCCGGATGGGCGAAATCGAGGACATCGTTGGCGTCATCACGGACATCGCGGAGCAGACGAACATGCTCGCGCTGAACGCGAACATCGAGGCCGCCCGCGCCGACAAGAGCGGCGACGGCTTCGCCGTCGTCGCCGACGAGGTCAAGGACCTCGCCGACGAGACCAAGGAGTCCGCCGCCGAAATCGAGGCGCTCGTCGAGGAGGTGCGCGACCAGACCGACGAGAGCGTGGCGGCGATGGACGGCATCCAGGACCGCGTCGGCGACGGCGTCGAGACCGTGGAGGCGACGGAGGACGCCCTCTCGGACATCGTGGCGCGCATCGAGGAGGCCGACACCGGCGTCCAGGAGATCTCGCGGGCGATGGACGACCAGGCGTCGTCGGTGACGGACGTGGCCGCGGCCGTCGACGACGTGGTCGGCCTCGGCGAGGAGACAGCAGTGGCGGCCGACCAGGCGGCGGACGCCGCGGACGAGCAGGCCGCGACACTCGGCGAGGTCACCGAACAGACCAGGGACCTCTCCGACCGCGCTGCGGCGCTCAGCGAGCGAGTCGACCAGTTCGAGGTCGACACCGATGGGACCGGTGACGAGTCACGAGGCGACGGTCAGGACGCGGCGGCCGAAGGAGCCAGGGCCGACGGTTTCGACTGGCGGGACTGACGCCCGCCAGACGCTCGGTCAGTCCCCGGGCTGGGGTCGGGCTTCCGGCATCGGCGTCCGGGCGCGAACGACGAGGAAGACGCCCGCGGACGCGGCGATGAACGCGGCAGCCGTGAGGAACGCCGTGGTGGGGCCGAAGACGTCCTTGATGAGCCCGACCGAGAGCGGGCCGGCGACCTGCCCGACCTTCCAGGAGATGGAGCGCAGGCTCATCGCCGACGCCGGCGAGTCGAGGCGTTCGCCCTCGGTGACGAACAGAGCCATGCTCGCGGGGAGGCGGATGGAGTCCGCGACGCCGAGCACGAGGTAGGCCGTGAACAGCGTAGCGACGGCGGGCGTGACGGTGTACGCGAACCCGAGGCCCCCGACGGTCACCGCCTCGAAGGCGCGCTGGGCGTGCGGTGCGAGCGGCACCATCGCGATGCCGGCGCCGTAGAGCAGCGCACCGACGAGCACGAAGTAGTGTTTCTTTCCGATTCGGTCGGTCAGGTCGCCCATGTAGCCCTGGAGGACGGCCTTCGCCAGTTTGCCGCCGCCGTGGATGGCGCCGATGGCGAACGCGCCGACGCCGAACCGGGTGCGGGCGTAGATGGGGAGGAAGATGATGATGGACATCTTCCCGACGCTGAACGCGGTGCGGAACGCCACGAGCGCGCGCACCATCGGGATGTCGAGCAGGCCGACGAGGGTCTCCACGCCGGTGCGTTCGTCCTCGTCGGCCTGCCCGCCGGGGTTGTCACGGAGCGCGACGAGGACGAGCACCGTGGCGGCGACGGTGACGAGCGCGAGGAACGCGTACGTGTAGGGGAAGCCGTACGCGTACAGGAGGTAGCCCCCGACGAGGTCGCCGAGGAACGACGACGTGGCGCCGACCTGGTTGTAGACGCCGAGCCACCGCCCGCGAGCGCCGGTGGTCGCGATCTCGCCGACGACCGTCGACCCCGTAATCCAGAGGATGCTCGCGCCGAGGCCCTGGACGACGCGGACGAGCAACACCTCGACGGGGTTGGAGACGAACGCGAACGCGACGAACACGACGACGTTGACGAGCAGGCCGGCGAGCAGCCAGCGTTTCGCGTTCCCGGTGTCGACGGCCCGGCCGAGCGGCAGGACGATGAACGCCTGCACGACGGCGAACCCGGTGACCCAGAGCCCCTCGACGACGCCCGTGGTGCCGAAGGCGTCGGCGTACAGCGCGAGTGCGATGAGAATCGTGGAGTACGCCTGCGCTCGCGCGAACGCCGTCCCCGCGAGGGCAGCGAACTCGGTGTTCCGGAGCAGCGAGACCGGGTTGCCAGACTCGGCCACAGTTACGAACCGAAATACCAGACGGAGGTGTTTGAAAGAATCGAAGCAGTCCGGGGATTGCCGGATGACCGCTACCCACAGGCCTTAGTCCGGTCGCCGTCGGGTGGTCGTATGGACGAACGAGTCCGCCGCCACGCGGAGATTCTCGTCGAGGACTGCGTCGAAGCCGAACCGGGCGACATGGTGGAGGTCAACGCCCCTGCCGTTGCCGAGGACCTCGTGGTCGCTATCTACGAGAAGCTCGGCGAGATCGGCGCCCGCCCGACGCTCTCGTGGCGGAACTCGCGTTCGAGCCGAGCGTACGCGCGAGCGATGGACGAAGACGACTACACGCTGCTCGACCACCGGCTGGCAGGACTGGAGGAGACTGACGCCTACATCGGCATCCGCGGCGACGAGAACGTCGCGGAGACCAGCGACGTCCCGCCGGAGAACCAGACGGCGGCGCGCCGCGCGAACACGGAGATCCAGGAGCAGCTCGCTGACACGCGCTGGGTGGGTACTCAGTATCCGGCGCCCGGGAACGCCCAGAAGGCCGAGATGAGCACCGAGGCCTACGAGGACTTCGTCTACCGGGCGGTCGACCGGGACTGGGACGAGCAGCGCGAGTTCCAGGCGCAGATGGTGGAGATTCTCGACGACGCCAGCGAGGTCCGCATCGTCTCCGGCGACGAGACGGACCTCACGATGTCCGTCGACGGCATGATCCCCGAGAACGACGCCGACGACGCGAACATGCCGGGCGGCGAGGTGTTCACGGCTCCCGTCCCGGACAGCGTCGAGGGCACCGTCCACTTCGACCTGCCGCGAATGTGGCGCGGCAAGGAGATTCTCGACGCCCGCCTCACGTTCGAGGACGGCGAGGTCGTCGACTACTCGGCGAGCCAGAACGAGGACGCCCTCGACGAGATTCTGGAGACCGACGACGGCGCCCGGCGGCTGGGCGAACTCGGCATCGGCATGAACCGCGGCATCGACCAGTTCACGTACAACATGCTGTTCGACGAGAAGATGGGCGACACCGTCCACATGGCGCTCGGCCGCGCCTACGAGGAGAACGTCGGCGAGGACCGCGAGCGCAACGACTCCAGCATCCACGTCGACATGATTACGGACATGAGCGAGGACTCGTGCATCGAGGTCGACGGGGAGGTCGTCCAGCGGAACGGCACGTTCCGGTTCGAAGACGGCTTCGAGGCGTAGGCTGCTTCCCCGCGTTCGCTTCTCGGCCTGCGAGCAGCCGCCGGGCTTATTCCGCCCCGCCGAGCAGGTGTCTGTATGGCGACAGACTCCGTCCAGCCCTCCCTCCACGACGTCGGCTACCGTCGGCTGATACTGGTGGCCGGCGCGCTCTGGGGCGCCGCACCGGCGCTCACGTTCGGCGTCGGCGCGTTCGCCGAGACGAACCCGGACCAGGCGTTGCTCGCAGTCGGTGCCGCGGTGACGCTGACGCTCGCCGCGCTGTTCGAACTCGACAGCCGCGCGCTCGCCGCACACGGCACGGGCGTCGAGCTGGCGTGGTCGTACGCGCTGCTGGCTCCAATCTCAATCCTCGCGTTCGCACTCGTCGGTCCGGTGTTGCTCCGGATCCCCGGACTCGGCGTACTCGGTATCCTCGCCGGCCCGCCCGCCGCGGCGCTCGTGTACGTCTGGCAGCGCGGCCGCGAAGCGTCGGTGTCCGACTGACAGGCGGCGTTAGAGTTCGATGCGTTCGACGAGCGCGTCGCCGTCGCCCGTGGAGTTCAGCGCGACGATGCGGACGTCGTCCTCGATGCCCGACCGGTGGAGTTTCTCCTTCAGGAGGCTGTCGACCTGGTAGACGCCGGCGGCGTTCCGCATCTCGATTTCGACGAGCACCGGCGTCTCGTCGCTCTCCTGGAGGGAGACGCGCTTGATCGCCTGACTGGAGAGCGTGTTGATGCCGCGACCGCCGCGCTCGTACGGCAGCCGGGAGCGCCCGTGCTCCATGTCGAGGCCGTCCGAGACGCGGATGACGCCCGCTTCGGTCGTCAACGGGTCCTCCTCCGTGTGGTGGCAGAGGATGGCGTGCAACACTTCGCCTTTGACGCGGACGGCGTCGGCCGTGTCGTAGAAATCGGGGAGGATGCGGTCGAGGACGTCCGCCGCCAGCGGAATCGAGTAGTAGGCGTGGTCGTCGCGGTGGACGACGTGCCCGATGTCGTGGAGGGTCGCCGCGAGCGCGACGATGACCGGCTCGTCCGCTTCGTCGAGGCCCTGGTCGGCCGCGCCGTTGAAGGAGACGCCGCCGCGCTTGAGGAGCTCGTACAGCCGCAGCGCGCGGTTCCGCACGATTTCGATGTGTTTCGTGCCGTGGTCGTTGTACCCCTTCCTGTTCACGGGGTTGACGTTCTGTGCCTCCAGGTAGGCGGTCACCTCGTCGTCGTTCAGGACGAACTCGAGGACTTCGTTCAGTCGCTCGTCGGGATAGGAGTGCTCCTCGTTCGGGTCGTACTCGACCCCGGCGTTCGACTGCGTCGCGTCGCTCATATCCCCTCCTTCCACGGCACCGGGGAAAAACCACGCGGGCGTAGGCTCTGGATACCACACCGCTCGGCCACGATTACCGACCGGCCGAGAGCCGTGTGTCAGACCCACAATGGAGGTGTGTAGAGGCTGCAAGCTGCCTGTTCGTGGCCGTTACCCCGTGGTTGGAAGGAGCATAAAGCCTATAATTGCGAGAAGGCTACCCCCAGTTAGCGATGCTCACCAGTACCCCACTGTTCGTCGGCGGGCTACCGGGCGGCATGGAGTGGGCCGTCATCCTGCTCATTGCCGTCCTCCTGTTCGGCGCGAACAAGATTCCGAAACTCGCGCGTTCCAGCGGCGAAGCAATCGGTGAATTCCAGAAGGGCCGCGAGGAAGTCGAACAAGAACTCCAGGAAATCCGAGACGGCGACGAGGCAGAGGGCGCCACCGACGTCGACGCGTCCGACGTCGACGCGTCCGACGTCGACACCGACACCAGCGCAGACCGCGACGACACTGCCGCCAACTAGCGGTCCGTCTCTCGCCGCCCCCTAGCGTAACCGTTTTTCTCCGGCGCCCCCACCGCTCCCACGAGGGGCGTGTGGCCAAGCGGACACGGCGAGAGGTTCCTAACCTCTAGATCGCGGGTTCGAGTCCCGTCACGCCCGTGGAGTGAGGAGCGAGCGCAGCGAGCAACGAACGAACCGGGTGGCGGACTCGAGGCACGCGAGACGAGCCGAGCGAGTCTCGCCTCGGGTTCGAGTCCCGTCACGCCCGTTCGCTCGCTTCGCTCGTTCGCGGCCGTGGCGTTGTCTCGTTCGCTTCGCTCACGAGACTCCCGTCACGCCAGTCCAGTGAGGAGCACAGCGACGAGCGAAACCTCGCTACGGTTCCGGTCGGCGCGTGGTCACGACGCGGTGACGTTGAGGCTGACCGTGCGGACGTGCGCGAAGTCGACCGGTGCGGTGTACCTGTCCAGCGGGACACCGCCGCCCTCGCCGTACTCGTCGACCGGCACCGGTCGAACCGAGGTGAGTGCGTGGTCGTAGTGAACCGGCACGCCCTCGCCCGCGAACGTGATGTTCCCGACGAGTGCGCCGTAGATGGGGACGCTCGGTTCGACGTACGCGCCCGGGTCGTCGCCGCCGGGGCCGTAGATGACGCCGACGAACTCGCCGCCGCCCTCCAGGAAGGCGCTGGCGTCGGTCCGGAGGTAGAGCCAGAACTGGGTCGCGTCGTCGTCGTCGTTGGTGACGGTCGCGCCGCCCTGCTGGTCGAAGTCGCCGGTCATGACGACGTTGACGCGGCCGTCGCCGTCGACGCTGACAGTCGTGCTGCCCTCGACGAGGACGTCGCCGTCGACCACGAGCGTGATGTCGCCGTCCGTGGTGTCGAACGCGAGGTTGTCGTTGGTCAGGGAGAGCGAGTCGAGGTAGTACGAGCCCGCCGTCAGCGTACACGTCTCGCCGACGCCGTCCGAGCACGCGAGCTGGTCGCCGGTGACGGCGGTCGTCTCGCCGTTGTCGTTGCTGGCGGCGACCGAGTCGACGGTGTCCCGGACGTAGTTCTCGATGGGTGCAGGCGGCTCGACGGACACCGAGACCGGCTGTTGGGCTGCGGTGTCGACGTTGTCGCCGGGGTCGGTGAGGGGTCCCTGGTGGCGGAGGAAGCCGTCGAACGAGGACCCCCAGTCGACGACGGCGTCACCGCCGACCCGGCCGCCGTTCGCGCCCGGTGAGACGGTGCTGCCGCCGTCGATAGAGAGGTTCCCGCTGACGTTCACCGAGCCGTCGAGGTAGCCGCCGCCGGTCACAGTGAGGTCGCCGCCCGTGCGGAGGTCGCCCTCGACGCTCGCGCCGCCGTTCACCACGACGTCACCGGCGGAGACGACGCGGCCGGCGCCCTCGGAGCCGTCGTAGGGCGCGACACTCGAGTTGTAGCTGTCCGCGGAGAACCCCTGCGTGAGTTCCAGCGTGCTGCTGGGAGCGCCGGCGACGACGCCGGCAGTGACGTTCCCGAGCACGCGGCCCGGGCCGAAGGTGGCCGTTACGGTCTCGTTTCCGGGGTAGAAGGGCGTCGCCGGGGTCTCAGACGCGATGTACTCGCCCCACGCGCGGTAGTACGCGCTCCGGATGGTGACCGTGAACGTGGTGTCCTCGACCGGGTTCGACCAGGACTCGGTCACCGTCGCGGCCGAACCGGCGTCGGTGTCGAGCGCGAGGCGACCGTTCGTCGTGGTTTCGCCGGCGAGTTCGAGGAGTCGCAGGGTCAGGGTTCCGTTCCAGTACGTCAGCGAGGGGTCGTGGATTCGCGTCGTCCGTCCGTCGTCGGTCCGGAAGACGGCGCCCGCCTGGTACGTGACGTGGTCGGTCGCGCCGTCCCCGAAGACGACCGACCCGAGGCTCTGGTTGACGACCTCGTGGCTGCCGTTCCTGGTGACGCGCACCCAGCCGGCGTCGCTGTCCGTCCTCGCCTGGACGCCGCCGAGGTCGAGGGTCGCAGCGCCGGTGTGTCCGTCGGTCGCGTCGACGACCGCGTCGTGGAAGTTGTCGGCGACGAGCTCCGAGCGTTCCCGGGAGACCTGTTGCTGGGCCTGGTCGAGCGATTGCCCACCCACCACGACAATCGTGGTCACCGCCAGCACCGTCAGGCCGAGCAGGAGCACGACCCCGAGTACCTCGGACACCCCCCGGTCGCCAGTCATAATACGCCCCTAGCCGGCAGTGAATATAACACTGTTGTCGGTAGAGCGATAGCGCTGCGGTGGTTTCGCCGCAGTGCGGCCGGCGCTGTTCCGGGTCCGATTCGGGTGGCAGCGACGGGGCGAACCGCCAGCCGACTGCGCCGACCGGCGGTTCGGCGTGCGGACCGGCTCGGGCCACACCGGTGCTGACCAGCCAGTCGCCGTCCTGTCGGGGCGGTGTCTCGTTGCCCATCAGGTTGATGCGCTGTGGTCCGCTACGAACGAACATGACGGGTCGGGGGCGCGGGCAATCGGAGACCATCGGACTGGTGTTGCTGCTGGGCATCACCGTCCTGGGGGTCACGTCGGTGGTGGCGTTCGCAGCGCCCGCACTGGACGACGCGGAGGCGGCGACGAACACGCAGCGCGTCGGGCAGTCGCTCAGCCAGCTGGACAGCCGGACGGCCGTGGTGGCGCTCGGGCAGACCGACAGCCAGTCTGTCTCGCTGTCGGAGTCCCGCAGCGAGACGTACGAGGTGAACCCCGACGCGGGCCGCATCTCGGTGCTGCGCCTGGACGAGAACGGCAGCCAGGTCGGCACGATTCTGAACACGACGATGGGCGAGGTGGTGTACGAGCGCGGCGACACCCGGGTGGCGTTCCAGGGCGGCGGCGTCTGGCGGACCGCCGGCCGAGGCGCGGAGATGCTGTCGCCCCCCGAGTTCAACTATCAGGACGCGACGCTGACGCTGCCCGTGATTCGCGTGGGCGGCGCGGCGTCGGCGTTCGCGGGCGCGCCGCTGGCACGCGTGTCGGGAACCTCGGTGACACCCGTGTTCCCCGTCGCGGGCGACTCGAACCGGTCGAATCCGCTGTCCGGCGGGACCGTCGTCGTCCGGGTCGACAGCCGCTACTACCGGGGCTGGGAGCAGTTCTTCCGGGAGCGTTCGACCGGCAACGTCACCGTCGACGAGACGGCCGAGCAGGTGGAACTCGAACTGGTCGCGCGCGGGGCGGGCGGGAGCTACACGCTCGAGGAGACGCCCATCGAACTCCGGGGGCTCGGGGACGACCGGCCCATCGAGAACCTCGAGTTCGCGCTGTACCCGAACAAGGCGTCGTCGTTCAACGACCTGCAGTGGGGACTGGTCGCGGACGACGGCGGCACCGACCGCTTCGAGGTGAGGCTCGACGGCGGGAATCCGTGCAAGGGGGACGGGCCGACGGTGACTGCGACCTACGAGAACGGCGGGACCGTCCACGAGTGGGGCAACGACACTGCGTGGCTCGAAGGGCAGGACTCGGAGTCGTCGTTCACGTACGAGTGCAGCGGGAAGAACGGCAAGACGCCCGAGTTGTACTTCGACCTGTCCGGCGCGACGAACCTGACCTACCAGGACGGGTCGTCGCCGCTGACCAACGACTCCGTGGGGTACGTCGTGAACACGTACCTCGCGGAGATGGGGCCGAACGTCGACCTCGAAGTGACGTCGAAGGGGAAGACCGACCCGCCGGGGAACTCTGCCAGCACGGACCTGGCCGCGTCGACGGTGGACGTCGACTACAACTCCTCGTCGGGCCGCGTGCTGACGTTCCTGCACGTCACCGAGAACGACGTGAACGTCACGCTCTCCTAGACGGAGACGCCGACCCCGATTGCCTGCACGTACACCTCGTCACTGGGGAACGGACACGACACCTCGCCAGCGAGGCCGTCGTCGGGGCCGTCGCAGTCGACTGCGAGTTCGTCCTCGAGGTAGCGCTCCCAGGCCGCGGCCCTCGGCGTAGTGACGTTCAGGCGCGTGGCGGGGTCGTCGAACGTCCGGACGTCGCGGCCGTTGACGACGGTGCGCACGAGGACGCGGCGCGCGTTCGTCGCCAAGGCGCCGCTGCTGCGCGCGCTCGTGACGACGAACGGAACGAAGGTGCGGTCGCCGGCCGACACCCGGGGTTCGTTCGCGAGGTAGGCGTCGTCGCCGTACTGCCGGAGGACGGCGCCGTTGACGTAGACGAGCTCGGCGCCGCCGTCGGTCCGGTAGACCAGCGGCGTGACGTTCGTCGCGTAGTAGTTCGTGCCGCCGGCGGTGACGTTGAACCGCACTGGGTCGCCGAAGGTGAGTTCCGCCTCCGAGAGCAGAATCTCCGTGCTGCGGCGCGGCGCGCCCCGGACCGCGAGGTCCTCGACGTTGCCGTCCAGCACGTCGAAGGCCTGCTCGGCGTTCGTCACCTGCTGGCTGTCGCGGGCGTCCTCGAGCACCTGGAAGCCCCCGACCGAGACGACGGCGACGGCGGCGACGACGAGGCCGAACACGAGCACGAACCCGATGACGTCACTGAGGCCGCGAGCGGACCCGCCGCGCCCGGCGGCCGGCGGACTACGCATCGGTCACCACCAGCGTGTCGTTCCCGGGGTCGTAGACGACCGCGAGGTCGCCGCCGTCGACGGTCGACCCCCGGACCGGGGTCGTCGCCTCGAACGGCACCACCACCTCGACATCCGACTGGTCGGCGTGGAGGACGACCGTCCCGTTCCCGCTCTCGTTCACGGCGATCGTGTAGTAGCTGCCGGCGACGCGCGCGGGCGTGTCGGCCTCGACGCGCACCGCGGTCGGGTCGTTGGTGCGCGCGAGGCGGTCGGCGGCCGCGAGGTCCGCGGCGACGCGTTCGCCGACGACGTCCAGTTCCGTGTCGACGGCGCGGTCGCGCTGGTCCTCGACGAGCGTTCCCGCCGACAGCAGCAGGACGGTCACGAGCAGGGTCGCCACGCCGAGGTTGAGAACGTACCCGAGCGCCGTGGAGACGCCGCGGCTCACGTCCGCCACGCGACCACCTCCACCGTGTAGACGCCGTACACCGTCCCGGGCGTGTCGGGGCCGAGGTACGAGGCGTTCTCGACGCGCGGTCCGACCGCCGTGCCGCGCTCGTTCACGACCTGCTGGTCGTCGTAGACGGTGACCGTCCGGGTCGCAGCGACGGCGTCCGCGCTCGGGGCGCCGGTGTAGACGACGCGGCGCTGGCGGCGCTCGTCGTCGTCGGTGACGTAGTAGACGTTGACGTTGTACGCGATAGCGCGGTCGCCCCCGAACGTCGCGGCGAGGGCGCGCCCGAACGTCGTGTTCGGCGGGTCGCCGACGTAGTAGCCGTCCTCGCTGGTGTTCGCGAACTCCCCGCCGGAGGTGTTCCAGTACCGGAGCGTCTCGGAGAGCGAGCCGTCGCCCCGGGACGTCTCGAGGACGCTCGCCGCGGCGCGCTCGTGCTGGGTCTCGATGTGCTGGCTGGCGGTGCTGGCGGTCAGCGGCGTCACGGCCGTCCCCTGGAGGGTGAACGCGACGGCCGCGACGACGATGATCGCTGCGGCGACGCCTTCGAGGGTGTGGGCCTGGGCGCGCATCTACCACACCCTCACGACCAGTTCGAGGCGGCGGTCGTCGACCGTCACGGTGCGCCACGCGGTCGTCACGTCCGCGCCCGACGGCGTCTCGGGGCCGGCCGCGGCGCGCTCGCCGCCGATGTCGGCGACCCCGGTCGCGTTCTCGACGGTGACGTTCACGGTCCGGTACCGGGGAACAGCGAGGCGGTCGACTGCGTCCGGGTCGCCGAAGAAGTCGGCGGCGCGCTCACCGTCGAGGACGTACTCCTCGCCGGGGGCGGAGAACTGGTCCGTCGCCAGACCGTCGGCGATGCGGTTCGCCGTCGCCGGGTCTGCGGTCCCCGCGTCCGCGAACGGCGCGATGATGCCGGGGACGAACGCGAACGCGAACGCCACCGTCACCAGGAAGACGCTGATGCCCACGGCGAAGTCCAGCGTGGTCTGGCCGCGCGCCACGGGGGGTGTGTTGGCAGTCATGGTCACGCGAACGAGAACGCAATCAGGGCGACGGTCGGGAGCGCGACCGCGAACTTCACGCCCGCGAGGACGCTGGCGTCCCGGATGTAGCCCGCGATGAACCCGGAGACGAGCCCCTGGATGGTGACGGCGTGGAAGAACATCGCGCCGAGCACGTCCGTGTCGATGCCACCGCCGAAGTCGAGCTGGTTCGCGCCGGCTTCGGCCGCCTGGCTGCCCGCGCCCGCGGACGTCGAGAGCCCCTCCATCGTGCCCAGGAACTTCACGTCGAGGATGACCATCACGGCCAGCAGCGTGAGGTAGGTCATAACGATGATGACGACCTGCATGCGCGCCCGGGAGCGCCGCTCGCGGTCGATGTCGTCCTGGTTCTCGCTGGCCTGGGCGGCGGTCGTGAGGACGGCCGTAATCTGGCTGGAGGCCTCCTGGGCCTTCGCGACCAGTTTGACGGTGCGGGCGAGCCGCGGGATGTGGTACTTGTTGTTGAACTCGACGAGCGCCTGCCGCAGGCTCGTGCCGTAGTTCACCTTCGCGTACATCACCTCGAACTCCTCGCCGAGCTTCCCGGTGGTGGTGTCGGCGACGGTCTGGACGGACTCCAGCAGCGTCATCCCCGTGTCGTTCGCCGAGGAGAGCTTCCGGAGGTTGTCCGAGAGCTTGTCCGTGATGCGGTGCCGGGACCGGACGTTCCACTCGCGGAACACCGCCAGCGGCACGCCGATGCCGTACAGCGGGACGTACGCGTAGAGGAACGTCCCCCAGACGGGCTGGTCGACCATCCCCTGCCAGGTGGTGGGTGCGACGCCGCCGAGAACGGCCGCCCCCATCACGACGGCGACGACCGGCACGGTGAACGCGAGCGTGAACAGCGGCCGGTCCCGGAAGAAGCCACCGGGGTGTTTGAGCAACCGCAGCGTCTCGTGGGTGCCCTCGCGGCTCCGCACGCGGTCGAAGATGCCGTACTCGCCGACGAACCGCTCGACGAGCCCGAGGTCCCGCAGCCCGGGTTCGCGGCTCGTCTCGCCGTCGCCGAGCTCCAGGTAGCCGTCCCCGGGCTCGTCCTCCTTGACTGTCGCCACCAGCACGAGGAACCCCAGGCCGACGACGGGCGTGAGCACGTAGACGGTCGCATACAGCAGGAACATCTGAGCCTGCCCGAGCATGCTCATGATGACGAGGATGATGATGAGCAACAGGGGGAACAGCGAGAGGGTCATGTACATCTCGCCGAACAGCTCCAGGGTCTCCAGGGTGAGTTCCTGTTGCTGTTTCGCGGTCCGCATGTGCTTGTCTTTCTTGTCCGCGAGGAACTCCGTCATATTCCCGCCGGAGTTGATTATGGACAGCATGTCCGTGAGGAACTGGCTGAGTTCGTCGCTCGGCGTCTCCATCGCGCGGTTCCGCACTGCCGTCCGGTAGTCGGTGTCGAAGTACTCGGTCTCCTGGACGATGGCCCGGAACTCCATGGCGACCTCGCCGTAGGTGTCGTCGGCTTTCGCCATCGCTTCGAGGATTTCGAGCTGGTTCATGCCGCCGATGGACAGCGCGTACATGAACGAGACCGAGTCCGCGAGCAGCATGTTGATCTCGCGCTCGCGGCTGCTCGACCGCATGTAGGGAACGGCGACGAGCCCGCCGAACCCGAGCGTGAACCCGAGCATCCCGAACACGAGGCCCGTGCCGACGACGAGGGCGGGAATCTTCAGCGCCGTGACGACCGCCAGCAGCGTCTCGTTCGGGACGGGGACGCCGATGAGCGTCTCCGTCGGGACGAGCCCGAGGTAGAACAGGACGTAGCCGAGGCCCAGCCCGAGCGCCCAGAGCACGCCGCCGAGCAGCACGCCGACGCCGAGCGCCCGGGAGACGAACAGCTCCACGGGGTCGTCCATCCGGGCTTCGGCGAGCTTGGTCTCGATGTCGGCGACGAAGTCGCTGCGGTCGCTGAACGCCCACCGGTACAGGGGGTAGAAGGCGTCGGCGAGCGCGTCCGCCCCCTGCCCGAAGCTGCGCGAGCCGGTGCTCATTCGCTGTCAGCCTCCTCCCCGTCGTCGGCTTCGCGGGCCGCCCCGCCATCTGCGTCACGTGGCTGGCCGCCGTCGGCCGCCTCCCCAGTTCCCTCGTCGGTATCGTCGTCGGCGGTCGCCGGTTCGAAGCCGCCGAACCCGTCCGGGTCCGCGGTGTCGGCCCGCAGGTCGTCGAGGTCGCTGTCGGTGACGCGCTCGATGGCGGACTCCAGGTCCTCGGGGCCGAGCCCGCGCGTGTCCGCGACCACGTCCTCGGTGACGGCGTTCTGGGGGGCGAGCGCGGCCGCGAGCGAGTCCGGCGTCTCGTCCTCGTACTCGGCGAGGACGCCGTCGTCCTCGCGGGCCTCTTCGACGACGGCCTCGGCCTCCGCCAGGACCGGCTCGCTCGGGTCGGGCCGCGGCACCATCTCCTCCTTGTCCGGGTCGACGTCGATGAGGACGCTCTCCATCTGCCGGAGGTTCTCCAGAGCCGCCCGGAGCTGGTCGTTCGCGACGAGCGCGAGGATGGTCTCCGGGTCGTTGATGTACGCCTGCGCGGTCGCCGCGACCTGCGCGTACTCGTTGAGTCCCTCCGTGATGAGGTAGGCGAGCAGCACGCGTCGCTCCTGGAGTTCGCTGTCCAGTTCCAGCTGGGTCCAGCCGCGGTCGAAGCGAATCTCCTCCAGCGTCGACGAGTCGGCCGTCTGGCGGTACTCGTCGTCCTCGGGCTCCCACTGGAACACGTCGTTGACGTTTATCTCGTCGTTCTCCGGGTCGTAGCGGTTGATTTCGGTGATGGAGCGGTTCCGACGGACCTTCTGGCCCGCGACGCGGGTCTGGGACTGGATGGAGACGAGGTCCAGGGCCGTGAACAGCGTCTTCGAGACGTTGATGGGTTCGGTGGTGAAGCGCTTGAGGACCTCGCCGACGTTGTCCGCGTGGAACGTCGTGTACGTCGTGTGGCCGGTCGACATGACCTGGAACAGCGTTCGGCCCTCCTCGCCGCGCACCTCGCCCATCACGATGTAGTCGGGGCGCTGTCGGAGCGCGGCCTCCAGCAGGTCGAACTCGTCGATGTCCCCGGTCTCGTCCTCGCCGAAGCTCGGCCGGGTGACGGAGGCAATCCAGTTGCGCTGCGGGAGTTCGACCTCCCGCGTGTCCTCGATGGAGACGATTTTGGTGTTGCTCGGAATGAACAGGGAGACGGCGTTCAGGCTCGTCGTCTTCCCCGAGGCGGTGCCGCCCGCGAACACGATTGACTTGTCGTTCTCGATGCAGAGCCAGAGGAACGCCATCTCGTCCAGCGAGAACGTCTGCCAGTTCACGAGGTCGATGGGCGTGAACGGCACGTCCTTGAACTGGCGGATGGTGTAGTTGGTGCCGTGGTCGCTGACCTCCTTGCCGAGCGTGAGCTGGGCGCGGGAGCCGTCGGGGAGCGTCGCGTCGACCTGCGGCTGGCGCTTCGAGATGCCCTTCCCGGAGCGCTGCGCGAGCTTGACGACGAAGTCGTCGAGGCTCTCTTTCCCGTGGTGGACGTTCGTGATGAGGTTCTCGTAGTCCGTGTGGTAGACGAACGCCGGCGAGTTCCAGCCGTCGACGGAGATGTCCTCGACGTTGATGTCGTGCTTGATGGGGTCGATGCGCTCGTAACCGACGAAGTCCCGCTGGAGCGTGTACAGCAGGGTCTCCACCTGGTACTCCGTGAGTTCGTCGGGGTCCTCCGCGAGCACCGCGGGCTCGGGCCGGGCCCGGATGCCGTCGAGGTGCGGCCCCTCGTCGTCGTCCTCGCCGGGGAGTTCCCGGAGCCCGAGCGAGCCGAGCAGCCGGTCGACGAACGACTCGCCCGCGTCGGGGTCGTCGAAGAGGTCGTACCGCGCCAGCAGCTTCCGCGTCTCGCGCTCGATGACGGTCTTCCGCTGGTCGGCGTCCGCGGCCGCCGCCACGTCGTCGCTGGCGTACTTGATGGCGGTCCGGAGCTTCCCCGTCAGGAACGCCTGGAGGTCGGTCTCGATCTCGTTGCGGTACGGCTCGACGACGTAGTACTTCTCCTCGTTCTCGCGGTCGCTGTGGAAGATGACGACGAACGCCGCGGGCTCGTTCACCCAGTACCGCTCCACCTCGGTGAAGTGGCGTTTCTTCGCCATCGGCACCGCCTTCTCGAGGTCGTAGCGGTTCGCGAGCGTCGTGTTCCCGTCCACGTCGGAGAAGAACGCGTCCTCGTCGACGTCCTCGCGGACGTTCACCGTGCGCTCGTCCTCGAGGTCCAGCATCTCGTCGGCGGCCGTCTCCTTGAGGGACAGCCACGTCTCGATGGTGTCGGGGTCGAAGCCCAGCGCGCCGGTCGGGTCGAACCGAACGATTTCGCCGTCGTCGTCCCGGGGCCGCGTCCAGTCGTCCTCGCCGACGTAGTAGTACTCGCGTTTGTAGTGCTCCCAGAGCCAGTCGTCTTTGACGACGGGCGTCGTCTCCGGGTTCGTGTACTCGTCGAAGAACGCGTGGAAGCGCTTGGCGCGCCGCGCCGCCTCGTCGACGACGGCGTCCCGCGCTTTCGGTTCGAAGCCGAGGTCGGGCGTCGGGTCGGCGTCGAGGGCCTCCCAGTCCGGCGTCGGCGGGTCGGCGTCGAGGGCCTCCCACTCGGGATACGGCGGTTCGACCTCCACCGCTTCGGGGTCCTCCGCTTCGGCTTCGGCCTCCCGCTGGGCCTGCTCGCGGCGCTCGCGCTCGCGCTCAGCGCGCACCCGGTCTGCCGCCCCGTCGGGCCCGTACTCGTCGAGGTAGTCGACCCAGGTGTAGTCCCCGACGACCGCCCCCGGGTCCGTGTCGACACGCTCGACCGCGGATTCCAGCGCGGCGCTGTCGAACGCCGGTCCAGTGCGGTCGGTGTCGCCGCCGTCGGAGGCATCGGCGACCCGCCGCACCGCCGATTCGAGCGCCGCGTCGTCCGACCAGGCCCTCGTCCGGTTCTGCCTGCCGCCGCCGGCGGGCCCCCCGGCCGCCTCGGCGTCGTCCCCTGCCATTGGGGGGTTCTGGCGGCCGAAGCGGAAAAACCCTTGTGACAGATTGCCATGTTGTCGCGTAGTTGAAGTGCCGGTCGGGTGTCACCGGAACAGTGGCGTCGGCTGCCGAGCGACCGACTCGACGGCGTCTCCGTCTCCCAGGCCCGGGAGTTCGACGACCGCCACAGTCCCTCCGTCCGGGGGCGTCTGGAGGGAGAACGACCCCCCGTACCGCGTCACCACCCAGTTCACGAGCCACAGCCCCAGCCCCGACCCGTGTTCCAGCGCCGTCTCCTCGCCCGACGTTATCGCGGCGACCTCCGACGCGCCGATTCCTGGCCCGTCGTCCACGACCGAGACCCTGACGTCGTCGCCGGCGTCAACGGCCGACAGGCGGGCGGTCGGCGCCTCCTCGGGGTTGTGCTTCAGCGCGTTCGTCACGAGTTCGGCCAGCGCACGCTCGAACTCCGGCCCGGCACACACGCCCCGGTCGGTCTCCACGGCCACCTCGACAGCGGCGCCTGGGAACTGCTCGCGTGCGCTCGCCGCGACCCGGGCCAGCAGCGTCGCCGGGTCGTGTCGCTGCGGGTCGCGTGCCCGGCGGGCGTGTCTCTCCAGCTCTCGGGCGTGCTCGCTCAGGGTCACGAGCGACGACGCGGTCTCCTCGATTCGCGCCGTGTACGTTGCCACGTCCGCGCTGTCGGTCTGCAGGAGGGCGGCGTACCCGAGCACCGCGTTCATGTCGTTCCGGAGGTTGTGCCGGAGGACGCGGTTCAGCAGCCCGACCAGACGCTCGGTGCGCGCCCGCTCGGTCACGTCCCGCTGGAAACCGACGAAGTGCGTCACCGACGCGCCGCCGTCGTCGTAGACGGGCGTCACCGTCAGTTCGTTCCAGAACGGCGTCCCGTCCCGCCGGTAGTTCAGCAGTTCGACCGAGACCGGGTCCCGGTCGTCGATTGCCGACTCCACCGTCGCGACAGTCTCGTCGTCAGTGTCTGCACCCTGCAGGAACCGACAGTTCCGCCCGAGCACCGCGGACTCCTCGTAGCCCGTGATTCGCTCGAAGGCGTCGTTGACGTACACCAGCGGGCAGTCCTCCCGAGTGGCGTCCGCGACGGTGACGCCGACCGACGCGCCCGCGACGGCGCGTTGCAACACCCGAAGTTCCGCCTCCCGGGCGCGGCGCTCGGTCACGTCCCGACCGACGCCCTGAACGCCGACCACTGCCCCGTCCTCGTAGACCGGTGTCGCGTTCACGTCAACGAGAACGCGGTCGCCGTCCGCGTGGTGGAACGCCAGTTCGAGCCCCTCGACGGTCTCGCCGTCGAGGAGGGCCGCGTAGGCGTCCAGTGCCGTCGGTACGGTGTCGTCTCTCAGGAGGTCGGTGAACGGCTCGCCGACGAGGTCAGCAGGCGCGTACCCCAGCGTGCGCTCGACGGCGCTCGACGCGTACGTGAACACGGCGTCGGCGTCGAGCCGGAACAACACGTCGAAGCTGTTCTCCGCGATTCCCTCGAAGCGCTGCTTCTCGGCTTCTAGGCGCTCCTTTCGCGCTTCGAGTTGGCGGTCGTGGTCGCGCTGCTCGAAGGCCTGACCGACGAGTTTCGCGAGCAACTCGACGAACATCTCCTCGACCTCGGAGAACGCTCGGTCGTGGACCTCGGTGTCGGCGAAACAGACCGTGCCGTAGGTGTCGCCGGCCACGGTCACCTTCGCGCCGATGTACGTCTCGAGGCCGAACGCGTCGACGGCCCGCCGCGGAACCGCGTCGGACGCGGTCGCGTCCTGCACGCTCAACGTTCCGGTCGTCTCGACGGTGCGCCGACAGTACGCGTCGTCGAGCGGGCAGGTCTCGCCGGGCTGGAGTAGTTCGTGGTCCCCCGTCGACTGCCGAATCTCCTGGGTGCCGTCCCGGATGCGCGTGAGGAACCCGATGGGGACGTCGAGGTAGTCGGTACCGACGTCGAGCGCCTGCGACACCAACACGTCCACGTCGCGTTCGGTGCCGCTGAACGTCTGGTACAACTCCTCCCTGTACGCTTCGGCCGACTTCACGCCGGGTCTCAGGGCCGGTCAGTTCAAAAGCCTATTGTCGCGGCCGGGCGGTCCGGCGTGACCGTCACTCGTAGCGGAGCGCCTCGATGGGGTCGGTCCGGGCTGCGCTCCAGGCCGGGTAGATGCCGGCCGCGACGCCGACGAGGATGCCGACGACGACGGCGATGCCCGCCCACTCGACGGGGAACGTCATCGCGAGGTCGACGTACTGCGTGGCAGCGTACGCCCCCAGCGCCCCGAGTACGATGCCCGCGAGGGAGCCGACGACGCCGAGGACGACGGCCTCCACGATGAACAGCTGGAGGACGTCGCTGTTCTGCGCGCCGACGGCTTTCATGATGCCGATTTCGCGGGTGCGTTCCGTGACGGAGACCAGCATGATGTTCGCGATGCCGATGGACCCGACCACGAGTGAGATGACTGCGACCCCCGTCACGAACGCCGTGAAGGTGTCCAGCAGTCCCCGAATCTGGTCGACGAGGTCTTCGACGGTCTGCACCCGGAACTCGTAGCTCTTGGGTTTGAGGGTGCGGGCGTCGGAGTCCTCGTCGAGATACGTCTGGACGTCGCCCTGGACCGTCTCGACGGCGGAGAAGTCGCTGGCGACGACGGTCACCGTCGGGTACACGCGCTGGGGGGACTCGCTGCTCGGCGCGTCCAATCGCGTCTCGTAGAACGGGTCCGTCGGGACGTACACCTGCGGGAGCGCCTCGTTCCCGAACGGGCCCTGGTCGGCCGCCAGCACGCCCGCGACCGTGGCGTTCACGCGGCTGCCGTTCTGCCGGACGACTCCCACCGTGTCCCCGACCGAGACGTTCCCGGGGAACAGCCGGGCCGCGGGCTCGTTCACGACGACCTCCCGGGCGTCCTGTTCGAACGTCGTCCCGTCGCTGAATCCGCTGGTCGCGACGTACTCGAAGCTCTCCGGGGTCGTCGCCGTCAACCGGTTGTAGCCGAGCGTCCGGCCGCCCGCGGCCAGCCCCGATATCGGCACCCGGCCCTGCGGGACGACCGCCGCGACGTCCTCGACCGCCCGGAGCTGTTCGAGGTCGTGGTCGGTGAACACCGCCTGGCTCTCCCCGGGCGGACCGGGCTGGTCGTCGGCGGGGCCGGCCGACACCGTCATCAGGGGCGGCTGGTCGCCCGACACCTCGCCGATGACGTCGGCCTGGAGGCTCGCGCCGAGCGTGACGAACGTGATGACGGCGGCGACGCCGATGGCGACCCCGAGGGTCGTCAGCACCGACCGGAGCCGGTGGCCGCGGATGGCGCGAACGCTCATCCGGAAGCTCTCGACCGGATTCATCGGTCACCACCGCGCTGGGGCGCCGTCGGCCGGCGAGGGTCGGCGACGCGCTCCTCGCGTTCGACTTCGCCGTCGAGCAGGTGGACGATGCGGTCGGCGTGCTCGGCGATGTGGCGCTCGTGCGTGACGACGAGGACGGTGTTGCCGGCGGCGTGGAGGTCCGCGAACAGCTCCATGATGTCCCGGCCGGTCTCCGAGTCGAGGTTCCCGGTGGGTTCGTCGGCGAGCAGCAGCGCCGGGTCGTTGGCGAGCGCGCGAGCGATTGCGACCCGCTGGCGCTGGCCGCCCGACAGCTCGTTCGGTCGGTGGTCTGCTCGCTCCCCGAGTCCGACCCTGTCGAGGAGGTCTGTGGCGCGCTGTTCGCGCTGGCGGCTCGGCACACCCTGAAACAGCATCGGCAGCGCGACGTTCTCCGCGGCGGTGAGTCGGGGCATTAGGTTGAACGTCTGGAAGACGAATCCGACCGCCGTACCCCGAATCGTGGTGCGGGCTTCCTCGGAGAGGTCACCGACGTTCTCGCTGTCGACGACCACCCGGCCCGCCGTCGGGGTGTCCAGGCAGCCGACGAGGTTCATCAGTGTGGACTTCCCGGAGCCGCTGGGCCCCATCACGGCCGTGTACGACCCTCTGGGGAGCCGGAGGGAGACGTCCCGGAGCGCGTGGACCGGCTGGCCGCCGAGCTCGTAGGTCTTGCGCACACCGTCTAGGACGACTGCGGGCGCCACGTCGCTCATCCGTTCCCTCCGGTCGCGGCGTCCGTCGCGAACATGTCACCGGGTAGGGCGTCCAGTGCCGTAACGGTGCGGGAGCCCCCGAGGGTTCGCCGGCTCGCCGGCCGCGCGCCAGTTAGAACTCCATCGGGTCGATGCCGAAGAACGCCGTCTCGTAGCCCTCGTGGCGCGCGAGCTGGCAGGCCGCGTCCTGCCGGACCGTCAGCTCGTCGTCGTCGCCGAGTCCGGGGACGGCCGCGGCGTAGTGGTAGCCGAGGTCGGGGTCGAGTGTCGGAACGAGCCGGTGGGTGTCGCCGGCGGCGTCGACGGAGAGCGTGGCGGCCGCCAGCGGGAACCGGCTGTGCGCCGAGCGCGCCGAGACGGCGACGTACGTCTCGTCGCTCCCGGTCGCCAGCGTCCCGCGCTCGTCGGCCGTCGCGACGACGAACTCGACGCCCCTCGCGGTCTGGGCGCCCCGCACGTCAAGCGGGAACGCCTCGGCGGCCGGCGACCGGCCGACCGAGACGGCGTCCATACCCATCGGGTCGACGGCGCCCGGCGTCCCCTCGCGGTCGCCCGCGACGTCCGTGAATTCGAGGTCGCGGAGACGTCCCTGCGAGAACGGGAACGAGAACGAGAACGTCAGGGGGCCGTCCGGCACCTGGACGTCGTCGGTTCGGCGGGTGCCGCCCGGCGACACCTGCACGGTCGCCTCGTAGTCGCCGTCCGGCCCGAGTTCGACGTTGTCGCCGTAGTGGACGCCCATCCGCTGGGAGAGCATCTGCCAGGGGTTCACGCGGCCGGTCTCACCGTCGGGGTTCGTGTACTCGATGCGGGGGCTCGTCGCGGGCAGGGCGACGCCCGCCTCGTCGTCCCACACGGAGACCATCAGGTGGGCGTCCTCGCTGGACTCGAAGTCCACGCGCTCGGTCTCCTCGCCCGTGACCGTCCAGAAGCGGTGCGGGAACGTGTACGAGAGCATCGCCCGGTACCGGCCGTTCGCGCTCGTCCCCGCCATCTCCATGCCCTCGTAGTGCGTCGGGTAGTAGGGCTCGTCGGGCCGGTCCTCGGGCAGCGGCGGTTCCCGGTTCCCGGGCTCCGTCTCCAGGAAGCCGAGACAGCCCGCGCTCGCCGCCAGCCCGCTCGCGCCGAGGCCGGCGAGGAAGCGGCGCCTACGCATCGCCGCCCTCCGGGGTCGGGAGCGCCCGCAGGTCGCGGGGCGGCAGCAGGTAGTTCCCGCGGTTGGTGACCGAGAGGTACTGGCGGATGCCGTTGTTCGTGCGCCGTCCGACCGCGGTCTCGCTGGAGATGTCGTCTGCGTTCATGGCGTCTCTGGTGGTGACGAAGTCGCCGAGTTCGCGCTGCAGCGCGAGGAAGTGGACGCCCGCGCGGCCGCCGTCCGTCGAGTCGAAGTCCCGGCGGAGGATGATGGGGCGGCCGTCCTCGCGCACCGACTTGAGCTTCTGGCCGTGCCCGACGATGCCCTCCTCGCGGGCCGACTGCTCGGCGGGCGGCGAGTCGTCGAGCTGGGGGCTGTCTCCGAGATTCTCTCCGGTGCCCTCGATGCGGTCCTCGTCGGCGTGGACGGGGCAGAACATCTTCGCTTCGCGCTGCTCGCGGCTGTCCTGCTCGTACCACTGGCGCAGGTCGAGGTCGATGTGGGAGACGTGCTGGGTGGTGCCGCCCGCGAACGGCCCGGACTGGATGGTGACGCGGTCCTCTGTCGCCTGACTCCCCTCGAAGTCCGACTTGAATCCCATGTAGAGCGGGGCGTCCCCGTCGACGGGCTCGGAGTCCGGGACGCCGTCGACGTCCTGGTTGTCGGCGGGCAGCCCCGTTCCGACGAAGCCGGTGCGGCGTTCGACGAACGAGAACGCGTCGGTGAGCGCCGCGTCCACCGGCTCGCCGTTGGCGGTGTCGCGCTCGCCCCGCATCGCCTCGCCCGCGCCGAGGACGACCTGGGCGTGGTCGCTGGCAAGGTGGAGAATCGCGTCCGGTTCGTCCAGCGTCGGGTCCTCCAGGTCCGAGAGCGCCTCGGGACGCGGGAGGTCGACGCCCGCCGGTGGGCCGCCGAGCGCGTCGAAGTACGCCGGCGTGTAGCCGAACGTGAACAGGAGGCCGTCGTTCGACCACTCGTAGGCGCGTTCGAGGCTCCGAAGCGCGGATTCGACGGTTGCTCTGTCCGCCTCCGGGTCGCCGTCGTAGTCGAAGTGGAGGAGGACGTGGTGGCGGGGCGGCTGGACGTTCCCGGCGTCGTCGCGGGCGGCGTGGGCGTTCCAGGCGTGCTGGCGGGCCGGCAGCGAGGACGGGTCGTCGGTCCCCGTGGGGACAGACACTTGCTCGCGGTCGAGGCACGCAGACAGCGCGCTCGCGCCGCCGATGGCGACGGCGGCTTTCAGGAAGTCGCGCCGCGGGACGCCGCGCTGGTCGCGGTCCATACCGGCCGTTGGGACGCACGGAGTTAATGGATTCTGGTGCGCGCGTCGACCGGGGCGCTGGTGCCGGTGCTGTCGGTGGCGGACTCGCTGGTGGCGTGGCCGGCCGTCGAGTTCGCCTTCCCGTCTGTGCCGGCAGGTGTTCGTCTCTGAACCACCCCTCGCCGCTCGCCGGGGTCTTCTTCGCGGCGAGCGTGCTGTCGGTGACGGGCGGGCTGCTGCGGGACCGGCTGGGACGGAGCCGGCGCTGCTGCGGTCAGTTCGTGACCGATTCGCGGGCCATCGCCTCGAAGCCGCGGTCGATGTCGGCGACGAGGTCCTCGACGCCCTCGATGCCGACGGACAGCCGGACGAGCGTGTCGGTGATGCCCATCTCCTCGCGTTCCGCTCTCGGAATCGGCTCGTGGGTCATCGCGGCCGGGAGTTCCACGAGGGACTCGACGCCGCCGACGCTCACGGCGAGCGCGAACTCGTCGAGGGCGTCGACGAAGCGCTTTGCGTCCTCGATGGAGCCCTCCAGTTCGACCGAGAGGACGCCGCCGTAGCCCGACTGCTGGGCGTCCGCGAGGTCGTGCTGGGGGTGGCTGTCGAGGCCCGGGTAGTGGACGGCGGCGACCTGGTCGTGGCCGTCGAGGTACTCGGCGATGGCGAGGGCGTTGGCTTCGTGGTCGCGCATCCGGGGCGAGAGCGTCTTGGTCCCCCGGAGCGTGAGGTAGGCGTCGAAGGGCGCGAGGACGTTCCCCAGGCCGACCTGCTGGAGGAAGCCGACCTGTTCGGCGAACTCGTCGTCGCTGGTGACGAGCGCCCCGCCGAGCGAGTCGCTGTGGCCGTTGAGGTACTTCGTGGTGGAGTGAGCGACGACGTCCGCGCCGAGGTCGAGGGGGTGCTGGAAGTAGGGGCTGAGGAAGGTGTTGTCGACGCCGAAGCGGACGCCGGCGTCCTCGGCGATGTCGGCGATGGCTTCGACGTCACAGAGCTTCATCAGGGGGTTCGTCGGTGTCTCCATCCAGACGAACGTCGTCTCGGGGCGGACGGCGTCGGCGACGTTGTCCGGGTCGGTGGCGTCGACGAACGAGACGTCGACGCCCAGCGAGTCCCGGAAGAGGGCTTCGAGCATGCGCCGGGTGCCGGCGTACAGGTCGTCGAAGGCGACGACGTGGTCGCCGGGTTCGACGGCGGCGAAGACGGCGGTGGCGATGGCCGAGGTGCCGGAGGCGAACGCGAAGCCGTGGTCGCCGCCTTCGAGTGCGGCGAGGCGGCGCTCCAGCGCGTGACGTGTCGGATTGTTTAGGCGGGAGTAGACGAACTCGCCGGCGTCGGGGTCGACGTCGTCGAGGCGCATCTCCGTGTCGAGTTCGGGGGCGGCGAACGTGGACGCGAGGTGGATGGGCGAGACCACGTCGCCGCGTTGCGTTTCGGCGGGGTCTTCGCCGTGGCCGACGGCGAGCGTCTCGAACTGTCGGGGTCGGTCCATACCGGAGTGTCGGCGTACCCCGCCAAGTATGTTTCGAGAATCTGATAATTATTCTCGCCGGTTCCATTATCCCGGCGAATACTGCCGGGGGCGAGCCGGCAACGTTTAAGGAACTACCGCCGAGAGAGTCTGTCATGGACGACATTTTCGTGGGACAGCTGATGTCCGACGACCTCTACACGGCCACGAAGGACACGCTCGTCGAAGACGCCGCGGAAACCCTGCTCTCGAACGGCATCGGGTCGCTCGTCGTCGTCGACGACGCCGGACACCTCGAAGGTATCCTCACGACCACCGACTTCGTCGACATCGTCGCACGAAGCAAGCCGAAGGCGGAGACGACGGTCGAACGCTACATGACGACCGACGTCGAGACCGCGCGCGTCGGCGACTCTATCCAGGACGTCGCGGACGCGATGGTCGAACACGGCTTCCACCACATGCCCGTCGTCGACGAGGACGGGAGCGTCATCGGCCTCATCTCCACGACGGACCTGGCTGCGTACATCTCCACGGTCCAGACGCCCAGCCCCGCCTAGTCGGTCGACGGCGCGAAAAACGAACTGCTGCTTCTAGCGGGCCGCAGTGACAGTCACTCCTCGACGACGATGTTGCCGACCATGCCCGAGGCCGCGTGCGGCACACAGACGTACGTGTACTCGCCTGCGGTCTCGAAGGTGTGCTCGAACGTCGTTCCCTCGTCGACGGTGGCGTAGGCGTCGCCGCCCTGCTCCATCGTCCCGAAGCCCTCTGCGCCGTCCGGAATCGAGACCTGGTCCTGCATCTCCGGCCACGCGGAGACGTTGTGCGTGGGCGCCTGGAACTCCCAGGTGACGGTGTCGCCGACGGAGATCGTGAGCTCCTCGGGCTTGAAGTTCAGCCCGCCGTCGGGCGAGACCGCGACCGTGTTGTCGCCGGAGCTACCGCCCTCGTCACCGCCGTCGCCGCTGGCCGTCGTCTCCTCGCCGCCGTCACCGTCCGAGTCGCCGCCACTGGAACAGCCGGCGAGCATCGTCGCTGCGACGGCGGCGCCAGTGGATTTCAGCATTGTCCGACGGTCGAGTCGAGTGTCTCGCGTCATCACCAGAGGCTCAGGACCACAGACGGTTAAACGACTCCACCGATGCGGAACCCTGGGATGGCGCCCCACTATTCAAGTGGCCTTTATACGACCCGTCGGGGCGGTCGGGACGTGTGACCCCAGTGGCGAGCCACAGCGACCATCAGTCCCAACCCCGCTCGGTAGAACCACGCCGGAATACCCGACTCGAACCGAGCCGTCCAAGTAGTCCCGTCGCTGACTCGCCCCCGCCACCCGCTCCGCGGGAGCCATCAGGTGTGTTAGAATCCCCCGTGAGAGGCTCGCTACTGTTATCACAGGCGAGAAACACGGGTCGGAACTTATACGTCTCGGACAGACTGAGTCCGGACAAGATCGACCGTGAACGACGCTACGACGAGACGACGACTACTGGCCGGCGCGGGCGCCGCCGCCGCAGGGGCGCTCGCCGGCTGCACGGGGGGTATCGGGGGCGACGGCGGGAACAGCGGCGGAGGGGGGCGCGACACACCCACGACAGCAGCGGCCGTCAGCGACGCGGCCGCGGCCGTCGGCATGGTGTACGCGCTCGGCGGCCTCGACGACCGCTCGTTCAACGACGCGGCGAACCGCGGCGTCCAGCGCGCCCGTCTGGACCACGGCATCGAGTACACCAACCACGAACCCACCAGCATCCCCGGGTTCGCCGACGTACAGACCGAGCTCGCGGCCTCGACGGACCCGAACTACGACCTCGTCTGCTGCATCGGGTTCCTGCAGGCTGACGGACTGTCCGCGACGGCGCCGGAGCACGGTGACCAGCAGTTCATGATTGTGGACTCGGTCGTCGACGCCGACAACGTCGCCAGCTACGTCTTCGAGGAGCACAAGGGGTCGTTCCAGGTCGGCCACCTCGCCGGCCTGCTGACCTCCCGTGACGTGAGCCTCGGCGCCGGGGCGACCGACCCGGAGGAAGCCACCGTCGGCTTCGTCGGCGGCGTCGACCAGCCGCTCATCCACAAGTTCCAGGCGGGCTTCGAAGCGGGGGTCGCGCACGCCGACGAGGACATCGACGTGTTGACCGAGTATCTCGGGAACTTCAACGACGCGCAGGGCGCTCGCGACATCGCCGCGGACATGTACGAGTCGGGCGCCGACATCGTCTACCACGCCGCCGGCGGCGCCGGCCTCGGCGTCTTCCAGGCGGCCCAGGCTCACGGCCGGTACGCGCTCGGCGTCGACTCCGACCAGTCCCGCAGCAACCCGCGGTACGCCGACGTCGTGCTCGCGAGCATGGTGAAACGCGTGAACGTCGCGGTCTACGACGCCGTCGGCGCCACTGTCGACGACACCCTCTCGACGGGCGAGGTCGTCTCTCTGGGCCTCGACCGCGACGGTGTCGGTATCGTCTACGGCACCTCCCTGGAGCCGGCGATTCCCGACGGCGTCCGCGACGCGCTCGCCGACTCCCGGCAGGGGGTCGTCGCCGGCGACATCGACGTGCCCTCGGAACTCCCACGCACGGGTGGTGCCTGATGGCGGACAGCATCCTCGCACGGGTCGCCGGCGTGCTCGACCGGCTGGCTCCCGGATTCGTCCGCCGACGGTACGCGGCGAAGTTCGCAATGGCGTTTCTCGCCGTGCTCGTCGTCATCGGCGGCGCCGGCGCGTTCACGTTCCAGGAGACGTCCGACGCGGTCGAACGCCAGACCACGGACCAGCTCGCCGAGACCAGCCAGCTCGAGGGCGACAGCATCGGGTCGTGGGTCGAACAGCATCGCACGCACACGCGGTCGATATCCCGTGGCGACCCCCTGCAGAGCGACCGACGAGCGGCGGCGTACATCCTCCTCCAAGACCAGTTGCTCCCGGAGGACGTGGTGAGCATGCACCTCGTGAACGCCAGCCGCGACGAAGTAGTCGCGAGCACGGAGCTACCGCTGGAGGGGCGTGCGCTCTCGGACCTCCAGGCGCCCTGGACGACGGCGTCGGTGCCGGAAGGCCCCGGGAACAACAGCGCGGTCTGGTCGAGCAGCCGGTCGTACCGGTCGCCGGTGCTCAACGACGAGCCGGTGATGGCGTTCGCGTCCTCGGTCCCGAACCGGGACGGCTCGTACCTCGTCGTCGTCACGCGCATCCAGAGCCAGACTGACCGACTCACGGATTCGAACTCCACGAAGCAGACGACAATCCTGAACACCGACGACGAGACGGTGCTGAACATCGACCGCGAGTTCGACACCGCCACCCACGGTGAGAGCCTCGCGGCGATCCGGGACGCCAACGGCACCGCAGCCCCGGTCACGGCTATCTCGGGGGGCCGCGTGTACGCGTTCGCGCCCGTGCCCGACACTGACTGGGTGACCGTCACGAGCCTCGACACGACGCAGGCGTTCAGCGTCCGGGACACGGTCGGCGAGACCGTCGGACTGCTCGTGTTGCTCGCCGTCGTCTCGCTGTCAGTCGTCGGCGTCGTCCTCGGGAAACGCACGGTCGACCCCCTGAAGCGACTGCGGAACCGCGCCGAACGCATCGAGGCCGGCGAGTTCGACGTCGACCTCTCGACGACCCGAATCGACGAGATCGGCCGGCTGTACGAGAGCTTCGACGACATGCGGGTCTCCCTCCAGAAACGCATCCAGGAAGCCGAAGAAGCGGTCGAGAACGCCGAATCCGCGCGGGCGGAGGCCGAGGAACTCCGCACCGACGCGGAGGACGCACAGGCCGAGGCCGAGCGCGCGAAAGAGGACGCGGAGGAGGCCAGCCAGCGCCTCCAGGAGCGCGCCGCCGAGTACAGCGCGGTGATGCAGGAGGTCGCGGCCGGCGACCTCACGAAGCGCCTCGACGAGGACGCCGACGAGGCCGCGATGCGGGAAGTCGCCGTCGAGTTCAACGCGATGGTCGACGGTCTGGAAGCCACCGTCGGCGAGGTCGCGGCGTTCGCCGACGAGGTCGCGACGGCGACACTCGAAGTGGCGACCGGCGCCGAAGAGATCGAGACGACCAGCCAGACGGTCAGCGAACGCATCCAGGAGATCGCCGACGGCGCGATCAGGCAACACGACGACCTCGAGACGGCCGCCGGCGAGATGGACCAGCTGTCTGCGAGCATCGAGGAAGTCGCGGCGTCGTCCACGACGGTCGCACAGACCGCCGGAGAGGCCGTCGAACGCGGTGAGACGGGCCGCGAGGCCGCCGAGTCCGCCCTCGAAGACATGGCGGAAATCGAGTCGCTGTCGGCGGACGCCGTCGACCAGATTCTCGAACTCCAGGACCGCATGGCCGACATCGGCGAGATTGTCGACTTCATCACGGACATCGCGGAGCAGACGAACATGCTCGCGCTGAACGCGAACATCGAGGCCGCCCGCGCCGACAAGAGCGGCGACGGCTTCGCCGTCGTCGCCGACGAGGTCAAGGACCTCGCGGAGGAGACGAAGCAGGCCGCGGCCGACATCGAGTCCGAAATCGCGGCCGTGCAGACCGAGACCGACGACACCGTCGCGGACATCCGCGCGACCAGCGACCACATCGACGCCGGCGTCGAGACCGTCCGCGAGGCCGCCGACGCCATCGAGGACACCGTCGACACCATCGAGGACGCCAACCACGGTATCCAGGAGATCGCGGACGCCACCGACGACCAGGCCGACGCCACCCAGAGCGTCGTCCGCCGCGTCGACGAGGTCGCGGACATCAGCCAGAACGTCACGGAGGACGCCGAGCAGGTGTCTGCGGCCGCCGAAGAGCAGTCCGCGTCAGTCGCCGAAATCGCGCGCAGCGCGAACGAGCTGCGCGACCGCGCCGACTCGCTGGCCACGACCGTCGGCCAGTTCGACGCCCGCGAACGCGACGACGCGACCGCCGGGTCGGAGTCACCGAACGACGCCGCGCCGGTCGACGACTGAGTCGTCTCCCGGTCCGTCCGGCCGCCGTCAGACGGGCCGACCGGACACGGGGGGTCTGTCCCCGACCGAGCGGGCGACGGTCATTCGTGGAGTGATTCTGCGACCGCGACGAGCGTCGACCGTGAGAACGGCCCGCTCACCGAGTACGTGAATCGGTCGGTCTGCCACTGCAGGATTCCCTGGTCGCCGAACTCCGCGTACGACCCGTCGTGCCCCGCGACGGACACGTTCTCGCCCTGCGTCGCCGACCCGGTGGCCGTGGACTGGCTCACCCGGAGCGTCGCCGACTCGTTCGCGTACGTCAACGACACGGCCGTCGTCTCACCCGACTGCGTGGTCGTGACGTTCCGCAGGGTGAGGTCACCGGGGACCGAGGTCGGCTCGCGGACCGAGAAGTTCACCGACTCCGCCGCCGCGTCGACCGACTCGAACGTCTCGGTCTCCGGGAGCGTCACGTTCTCGACGGTCGCGTTCGCCGGCGGCTCGAACGTGAAGCGGTCGGCAGGAATCGACGCGTTGTAGGTCACATTCGAGTACGTGATAGTCGACGTCGTCGACTGATTGCCGACCGTCGTCGTCACCTGGGTCCGCACGGGGAACCAGTTCTCCTGATCGAGCCAGACCGTCTGATTGCCGGCGACACTGCCGAGTGTGCCGTTCGGCGGCTGGATCGACACGACGTACGTCTCTCGGCCGGAGACCGTCTCCTCGCCCCGGTACTCTGCGGTGAACCCCGACGAGAAGTTCTGGAACGCCCGCGTCAGATTCTGCAGGCGGCCGTTCCCGTACTGGAACCGGCGGGCCGTGTTCGTGGTCTCGTTGTACATCCAGAACGCCGACTCGTTCGACACCAGCACGACCCCCTCGCTCGGACCGGACACGTACTCGTAGCGCACGTCGTTCGGCGGGGCCTGCCAGACGTTCGCTTCCATCGTCTGGGTCTCGGTACCGGTTTCGGTCGTGATCGTGACCGTCCCGGTGACGCTCTCGGCGACCGTCTCGTTGCTGAGGGCGTGGCGTTCGATGACGTCCGCGGACGGCGACTCGCCCGAGGTCGTCTGCGGTGCAGCCGTGGTGGTCTCCGGGGCCGTCGACGAGTCCTGCAGCCCGACGCACCCGGCAAGGGACGCGACGAGGAGGACGGCGACCACACCGAGAACCACTGGTGACCGTTTCAGAGCCATCGTACTCGAGGTTCGAGTACTGGTTTCTTCAACGCAACGGGCGTTCTCAGCCGCTGAAACCCACAATACTGGCCGACAGTCGGAACACAACTGGCCGCATTCGACCGCACCGCGACACTACCGGACAGTCGTCCGGGCGCCGACTCGGCCGGTCGCGGGTGGCAGGTAGAGAACTGAACTCACCGAGACCCGACGGGCGCAGCGAACGGAACGTCGACGAGTCTCCCGACTGAGCGACGAAGTGAACGAGGGAAGTGGACTCGTCGGGGCAACCCCCACAGGGTGCCGCAGAGACCCGCCGGGGAGTCTCGTTTCGGTCCGGTCTCACTTCGGCGAGGCCGCCCCCGTCGAGTGGACTCCCAGGAGAGAGGCGATTGCGTCTCACTTGTGGCCATCTGTTCGGCCGCCGTACTCCGGTCTCGCTCGGTGACTTTCGTGCTCATAGGTCCTTCAGGAACCCCTCGCGAATCTCCATTCGCTCGCGCTCGGTACGCCGGTCGTAGTGCTGCTCCAGCACGTCGTCGGAGACGTTCGAGCGATCGCTCACCACGTTCCCCGGAGTGCCGTCACGAAGCACCCGCGTGAGCGCCCTGCGCCGAATATCGAAGAGGATTGGCTGTAAGTGGTCAGCCCAACCGGAGCAGGTTTTCTACCACTGATAGTGACCGCAACGCTTTCACAGAGGCACGTCTCAGTTGGTTTTACCTCGGTGAAATTCCGAGGAGAAGCAACGGAGAGGCTGATTTGCTTCACCAGCCACGGCCGCCCACCGTGGTTTTTCGCTGCTCCGTCAGACGGTCTGTGCCAGCTCGGTGGGATTGCTCAGAGGTTTTATTACAACACAATCTAATACGGCAGTAAGCGCTGGCTACGGGGCCAGACGCAAAACTACAATGAAGGAAATCAGCTTCGACATCCCTGACATGGACGAACGTGGGGTATCGCCGGTCATTGGCGTTATCCTGATGGTCGCAATCACAGTCATTCTGGCCGCCGTCATCGCGAGCTTCGTGCTCGGCTTCGGCGGCAGTGTGAACAGTAATGCGACGGCCGGAGTTGAGGTGAACGATGATAACTACGACGTGACCGTAGTGTCGCTCGGCGACAGCACAACTGGCGTAAAGTGCGTCGCAGGGAGCGGGAGCGCACCAAGTGACACCGGAGTCTTCGGCGTCGGAGAGACGATCGATTGCAACTCAGGGAACAACGTCGTTGCAGTCGGTTCGGGTGACGCGTCGAACGCTACAGTTCGGACGAACATCTAACTGGCTCCACTCCGCCGGCCCCGATTTTCAAGATATCTCAGTCGAGCAGTAGCAGAGTGGCCCCTTCGGTTGAACAGCGGGCACTAAACGGTCTCCCCGCGTTATGGCAGTATCAGGTGCACTCCCCCTCGACACGAAGGAGAGTTACGATGAAGGACGTCATCGGCTCGCCAGCTGACGGCTTGGCGGTCGTCGTTCTCACTGGCATCGGTTCGTTCAGTCTCTTCGGGTTCGCGTTCTCGGAGACGCTGTTCTCGTACAGCAGCTTCGGCCTGAGTATTGCACTCCTACTCGGGGTTCTACTGCTCGCACTTCCGTGGATGACGAACCGCGCGGGCGGCGGCTGGGACGAACTCGACGGCCGACTCCTCCTCAGTCCCCACCGTGACCACCTACGAACAGTGGCGCGGCGTGGTCTCCGAGGTGGCGGTAGCGGTCCTCGTTCTTCGAGAATTCGTATCCGCACACCGGGACGGCGGTGAGCGAGTGACTCGCTGACCCCCCGAATACCGGACCGTCGCGAGGCTCACGGCAACCACCCCAGAACACCGGGGTGTCCGCAATTCGACCGCAGGATGGCATCGAGGTCCGTTCTTCCGGCTGTTCGCCTCCGGTCTCTGCGCGAGTTGACTGCAGTGATTCTAACGGATTTGGAGCGCCACAACTGGAAACAGCAGTCGCTCGGGGACCAGCCACAGCGAAGAAGTGGGAGTGGACTCGTCGGGATTTGAACCCGAGGCCTTCCCCGTGCCAGGGGGATGATCTACCACTGATCTACGAGCCCTCGAACGCATCAAATCGTTGCCGGGGGTCGTTGATAAACCCCGCGATTCGAGCGCAGTGGGGATGGAAACGTTTTACCAGTCGGCCCATCTCGACAGTTGTAGGGAACGCACGGCCGTAGATCCGACGTGCCCGCCGCTTGGTGGGCTTGGGACTGCGGTAGTGTCGCGGCACCACCCGGTGCCGGCAGCGTCTCGTGTTGTTCCAATCCGAACAATGGCACGAATGCACACGCGCCGTCGCGGTTCGAGCGGTTCGGACCGCCCGACGGCAGACGAACCGCCGGAGTGGAGTGACGTAGACGAGGACGCCATCGAGGAGCGAGTCGTGGAGCTCGCCGAGCAGGGCCACGACCCCTCCCAGATTGGCCTGAAGCTGCGCGACGAGGGCGTGCAGGGCACGCCGATTCCGGACGTCAAGCTGGCGACCGGGAAGAAGGTCACCGAGATTCTCGAGGACCACGACGCCGAGCCCGAGCTCCCCGAGGACTTCCGGAACCTCCTAGAGAAGGCCGTCCGCCTGTACGAGCACGTCGAGGACAACGGACAGGACCACCAGAACAAGCGCGCGCTGCAGAACACGCAGTCGAAGATTCGCCGCCTCGCGAACTACTACCGCGGCGACGAGCTCGACGAGGACTTCAAGTACTCGCACGAGCGAGCGAAGGAACTTCTCGAATAGATGGCGACGACGGGACGCAGCGCCGTGGCGAGCGAGCCCGACGCGGCGTCGGTGCTGTCTGACGCGGAGTTCGTCCGCGTGACGGCGGCGCCGACCGGCGGGAGCGTCGCGGCCGCCGCGGTGCTCGCCGACGCGTGCGACGAGCGCGCCGTACCGTTCCAGGTGCGGGTGGCTCGGAGCGCGCCGGGCTCGTTCGACGGCAGCGCTGCGTCCCACGTGACTGTGGGCATCGAGAGCGAGGACGCGGATGCGTCCGTGACCGAAGACGTGGCGAGCGAAGCGTTCGCGCTGGCCCGCGAGGCCGGCGGCGACCCGGACCCCGTGCTGGCGTTCGCCGGCGCGGTCGCTGACGGCGTGGCGCCGTCCAGCGACGTCCGCGAGGCCGCTGGCCTCGACCGCCGGCCGGGCGTCGGCGTGCCGACTGCCGACCTGGCCGCGGGGCTGGCGCACTCGACGCTGTTCCACGCGTCGTTCTCGGGCGACGAGCAGGCTGCGGGGGCGACGCTCGCGGAACTCGGACTCCCACCGGAGCTCGACGAGACCGCGCGCCGCCGGCTGGCGTCCGTTGTCGCACTCGACGCGACCCAGGACGCGAGCGAGCGAGCGGCCGACGCAGTGGCCGCGGGGCTGCGGCCGCACCCGACCCCGGACTCGGGCTTCGAGACCGTCGAGGGGTACGCGGACGTGCTCGCGGCGATGGCCTGGGATTCGCCCGGGCTCGGCGTCGCGTTCGCGCTCGGCGCCGCCGACCGCACCGACGCCGTCGAGGCGTGGCGGGCACACGCCCGCGACGCACACGAGACGGTTCGCGTCGGCGAGCCGGCCCGCCACCGGGGCGTGGTCGTCGTCGACGCGCCCGACTCGCAGCCGACGGTCGCTCGTCTCGTCCGGGACTACCGGGCCGAGGAGGGGGCCGTACTCGCGGTCGGCGACGGCGCCGCCGCGCTCGCGACGACCGACGCGGACGCCCGCGCGGTCCTCCCCGACGGAGTGGGGACGAGCCGACTCGCCGCGACCGAGACCGACGACGAGGAGGCCCTCGTCGAGACCGTTCGGGGGGCGCTGTGACCCGGACGGCGACGGTCCGCACCGAGGTCGCGGACCCGGAACTGGTCGCGGCCTGCGTTCGCCCGGACAACACCGCGGAGATGACCACGCGCGTCGAGGGCGGCTGCGTCGTGACGCGCGTCGAGCGCGACGACACCGCCGGGCTCCAGTCCACAGTCGACGACTACGTCGTGAACCTCACCGTCGCAGCGGAAGTCGCACAGACAGCAGACCGACACACCACACACCAATCATGAGCGAACGATCCGTCTCAAAGCAGAACCAGGAGAAGCGGTGGTACACCGTGCTGGCGCCCGAGGAGTTCGACCGGGCGGAGCTCGGTGAGACACTCGCCGAAGAACCCGAACAGGTATACAACCGAACGATTCAGACGACGCTCTCGGACATCCGGGACGGCGGCGAGAACAACGTCAAGCTGACGTTCCAGATCTCGGACGTCGGTAGCGACACCGCGTCGACCGAGTTCGTCAAACACGAGCTCACCCGGGACTACCAGCGCAGTCTGGTGCGCCGCGGGTCGTCGAAGGTCGCCGTCACCATCACGGTGCTGACGACCGACGACTACCGCGTCAAGATTCAGCCCGTCGCGTACACGACCAAGCAGGCGGACCAGAGCCAGCAGAAGGCCATCCGTCGCACGATGATCGACCTCGTGGAGGAGGCGGGCGAGGAGCGCACGTTCGAGGCGCTCATCGACTCCGTCATCGAGGGCCGGCTGTCGTCGGCCATCTACGACGAGGCCAACACCATCTACCCGCTGCGCCGCGTCGAAGTCGAGAAGGCGACCCTCGAAGCCCACCCCGAGGAGGTCTACGAGGAGGAGGAGACCGCCGTCGACGTCGACGAAGACGACGAGGAGTAGCGACTCCGAATTTCTCACGTTTTGCCGATTCGCGAGCGGCAGTGCCGGTCGACCAGCGTCCGGTCCCTCCCGCGGGACTACTCCTCGACGAGAACCTTCCCGCGCATACCTGCGCCCTCGTGGGGGATGCAGAAGTAGTAGTACTCGCCGGGGACGTCGAAGGTGACCTCGTAGGTCTCGCCCGGGGCGATGTTTCCGCCGCCGTTGAGGCTCTTCTGCCACGCCTCTCGGGCTTCGGACTCGGAGTCGAAGCCGCCGGACGCGAAGTAGTCGGCGCCGTCCGGGACGCCGCTCTCGTAGGCGGTGACGGTGTGCTTGCGGGAGCCGCTGTTCGCCCAGACGACGGTGTCACCCGCGGACGCGGCGTGGGTCGGCTGGCTCTCACCCTCGACCGGGTTCTGTGGGACGAAGGCGTTCGACGCCATCCCGATGTCGTAGTCGGAACCCCCCAGCGACGGCCCGATGCAGCCGGCGAGTGCGGTGGCGGCGAGGGCGCCTCCGGAAGCGATGAACGCCCGACGTTGCATACGTGTCCGTCGGTGTGTCGCGCATTTAATCGGCGCGGTCCGTTCCCGGCCGTCGGGAAGGTCGGATGTAAACACGTAAGGACGCCCCTCGTCTTGGCCGAAGCGTATGGGCCCCCGTTTCGTCGGCCGGTTGGGACTGGCGGACGCCGTGACGGCGGCGAACGCGGCGCTGGGGTTCGTCGCCGTCGTCGCGGTGACCGTCGACGTGTCCCTGGCCGCTCGCGTCGTTTTGCTGGCGGCCATCGCCGACGGTCTGGACGGCCTGGTGGCTCGCGAGTTCGGGTCGACGCCGGTCGGCGAACACCTCGATTCGCTGGCGGACGTCGCGTCGTTCAGCGTCGCGCCGGCGTTCATCGCGGTAGTGGTCGCACACGACGCCTGGGGCGCGGAGACGGCGACGGGGCTCGCTGCCGTCGCGGTCGGCGCGCTGTTCGTCGCTGCCGGCGTCGTCCGGCTCGGTCTCTACACCGCCTACGACACGGGCAACGACCACACCGAGGGCGTGCAGACGACGCTCGCCGCGACACTCCTCGCGGCGAGCGTGCTCGCCGGGCTCGACGCACCCGGACTGGTCGTCGCCGGACTCGGCGTCCTCACGGTGTTGATGGTGTCGACCGTCGAGTACCCGGACTTGCTCGCCCGCGACGCGCTCGCGATGGGAGCCGTGCAGGCCGGCGCGGTCCTCGCGCCGACGCAGTTCTTCCGGGTGTTTCCGAAGGCGCTGCTCGCGTGGGCCGCCGCCTACCTCCTGTTCTCGCCGCGGTTCTACTGGCGGTCGACGTAGCGAATTTGCGGCGGTCCGAAGGGAAACGCTCATAGGCGCGCTGGCGGAATTTGTTCGCATGAGCGACGGGGACGAGGAACCCGAGGAGACGACCGAAGAGGCCGGTGAGACGGAGACCGCCGTCGACCCGGACACACTCGAGTCCCGGCTGGACGACGCCGAGGCCGACCTCGACGCGGCGGAGACCGAGGCCGACCTCGACGAGGTCGAAGCCGATCTCGACGCCGTCGAAGCGGACGTCGAGGCGGCGGGCCTCCCTGAACCAGACGAGGACGACGAGGAGAGCCGCGAAGAGCAACTGCAGGACCGGCTCTCGGAGCTCCGTGACGGCCTCGAAGAACAGCGGGGTCCGTACGCCAGCGACGCCGTCGAGACCGTCGAGACGGCCCAGTCGACCATCGAGTCCACGCGCTGGACCGAGCAGGGCGAAGCCGACCTCGCCGAGACGGTCGCCGCCTTCCTCGACGACGCGGGCGACGCGCTCGACGAGGACTTCGCGGCGACCAGCGACCCGGACACCGCAGCGCTCGGCGATGACCTCGACCAGGTCGTCGACGCCGTCGAAGCGGCGGCCCTCGACGCCGACGAGGACGCGGACACCATCGCCGAACTCGTCGAGGCCGCCGACGGTCTCGAAGCCGGCGTCGAGGACGCCCAGGCGTGGGACGACCTCTCCGTCCGTCAGAAGCTCCGCGCCGAGGGCTACTACGACGTCATCGGCCAGAAGCACAAGGACTTCCCGCCGGAGTGGACCGCGCTGAAGGAGTGGGAGAAACGGGGGAACGTCGAGATGGTGCTGCTCTGCCTGGAGCACCTCGGCGACTCCGACTTCATGGAGCGGCACTGCCTCGAGTCGCTGGTCCGCATGGGCAACGAGGCGGCCCTCGACGAGGTCGGGCAGCGGGCGGCCCGCCGCGACACGACGGCCATCGAAATCGTCGGGAAGATCGGCAGCGAGGACGGCCTCGAACACGTCGAGGACTACGTCGAGGAGGAGGGCAGTCCGAACCTCCGGACGACCGCGCTGAAGGCCGTCGGCGAGATCGGCAGCGAGGACTCCACCCAGCTCCTCGCCGACCAGCTCGCCGCCGACAACGCCGACGTGCGCAGTCAGGCCGCGCGCTCGCTCGGCCTCGTCGGTGACACGCGGGCCGTCGAACCGCTCGCGGACGCGCTCGCGGACGACGGCTCCGACACGGTTCGGGCGTCGGCCGCGTGGGCGCTCGTCCAGATCGGCACCGAGGACGCCCTGGCGGCGGCCGCAGAGTACGCCGACGACCGCTCGTTCCTCGTGGAGCAAGAGGCCTCGACCGCGGCCGAGGCGCTCGACGACGACTCAGCGGAAGCGACGGCGTAGCCGCTCGTTCTCCCCGTCCGTCTCGGCCGCAAGCGACGCGTAGGTTCAAGTGCGAGCGCGGGACCACCCCGTGTCGTGCTGGTTCGTCTCGCGGTCGCGGCGCTGCTCGCGTCGGCGACCATCGCTGGCGTCGCCCCGAACCCCGCCAGCGACGGCGACGCGGGCGAGTTCGTCGTCGTGGAGTTCGCCGAGCCCACGAACACCACGGGGTGGGCAGTCGCCGACGAGGACTCGTCGGCGGCCCTGCCGAATCGAACGCTCTCCGGGACGGTCGCGCTGTCGACGCACCCGGCGGCAGCCCGCAACCGCACCACCCATCCGGTCGTCGGCCTCTCCGGCGACCTCTCGCTGGCGAACGCCGGCGAGCGCGTCGAACTCCGGGCGCGGAACCGGACCGTCGACGCAGTGACCTACGAGGACGCGCCGACAGCGGAACGGTGGGACGGCGACGAGTGGACGCCGCTTGGCGCGACCGACTTCGCGCCGATGGCCGCGAGGAACGTCTCGGTGTCCGCGTTCGCGCTCCCGGACGACGCCGGCCCGCCGCTGGACGTCGTCGAATCCGCGGAGAGCAGACTCTACCTCGCCGGCTACACGTTCACCTCGGCACGCGTCGCGAGCGCGCTCGCTCGCGCCGCGAACGACGGCGTGGACGTGCGCGTCCTCGTGGAGGGTGGCGTGGCAGGTGGCGTGCCCAGTCCGGAGGGCGAACGACTGGACGCGCTCCGGGCGGCGGGCGCGGCCGTCCGCGTCCTCGACGGTGAGCGGGCGCGATACAGCTTCCACCACGCGAAGTACGCCGTCGCCGACGACCGCGCAGTCGTCCTCTCGGAGAACTGGAAGCCCTCCGGCACTGGCGGGCACGGGAACCGGGGCTGGGGAGTCGTCGTCGACGACGACGCAGTCGCGGACCACCTCGCCGGCGTGTTCCGAGCGGACACCGGCTGGCCGGACGCGAGGCCGTGGCAGGCCGTCAGGGAGAACTTCACGGCTGTCGACGGGACGCCGGCGAACGACGCCTACCCGACGCGGTTCCCGCCGGTCGAGACGCGAGCGGAGCGCGTCGACGTCCTGCTCGCGCCCGAGAACGCGCGAACGGGCGTCCGAGAGCTCGTCGGGTCGGCCGACGAATCGCTGCTGGTCGAACAGCCCCGGCTCGCCCCCGAGGGCGCGTTCGCGAACTGGACCGTCGACGCGGCGAGACGTGGCGTCCGCGTTCGAGTACTGCTCTCGGGGCGGTGGTACAACGAGGCGGAGAACCGGAACACGACCCAGCGTCTGAACCGAATCGCCGCCGAGGAAGACCTAGACCTCGAGGCGAAGCTCGTCGACCCGCGGTCGCGCTTCGAGAAAGTCCACGTGAAGGGCGCCGTCGTGGACGGCGAACAGGCCGTGGTCGGCAGCCTGAACTGGAACGACCACGCCGCCACGGAGAACCGAGAAGTGATCGTGGTCGTCGAGGACTCGACGGTCGGAGACTACTACCGGCGCGCGTTCCGCGCGGACTGGCGGGGCGGCGCGTGGCGGCTCCAACTCGGCCTGAGCGCGGTGCTCGGAGCGGCGGCGCTGGCGGGTGTCACGGCGGCGTCGAGAATCGACTTCGAGGCGTGATTCGGAGCGAGACGACCGTCCTACCGCTGGGGGGCGCTGCGGAGTTCGTCGTCGAGTTCGGCTTCCGCCATCTTCTCGATGAGTGCGTCCAGAACCTCCTCGCGCATCCCGGGGACGAACCGGATGGAGCCGACGACGAGGTGGCCGCCGCCGGAGACGCCCGCGCCCGGCAGTTCCTCGTTGAGGTCCTCGACCATCGTCGGGATGTCGAGGCGCACACCGTCGGACCGGAGGACCGCGAAGTCCGGGCCGTAGCCGATCGTGATGACCGGTTCACCGGTCTCCTCGACCTTGCGGTCGTGGATTTCGCCCGTCGTCTTGCCGGGCGCGGGGTACGTGAAGCGGTGGGCGTGATTCTCCACGTCGATTCGGTAGAGGTTCGCGCCGCTGGCGACGCGCTCGTGTTCGACGTGGCTCTCCGTGGCGTCAAGCTGGTCCTCAACGGCGTCGTCCGCGAGTCGGTCGAGGAACGGAACGAGTTCGCGGTGGCGTTGCTCGTCGCCGTCGACGTTCAGGATGTCCGCGATGACCTGGGTGCCGTGGTCGTAGCGCAGCATGTACGCCTCGTAGTCGAGGGCTTCGCTCATCTGCTGGAGGAAGTCCTCGTCGTAGCCGGCGTCGCGGGCGAGGTCGAGGTAGTCCGTCATCGCGTCGGCCTTCGAGCGGTCCGAGAGCCCGGCGACCGCGGGGACGTGTTCGAGGTCGTCGGTGAGCCCGGGGTAGATCATGCGCGCGAGTTCGACGCAGAGCATCCCCGTTGTGATGCGGTAGTCCTCGCCGTGGAGGTAGGGGTTGACGTGCTCGTCGACGAGCGGGTCGACCGCTTCGGGGTCGGGGTGGTGGTGGTCGACGACGACGATGGGGATGTCGTAGTCGTCGAGGGTCTTGTACGCGGGCGTGTCCTCCTCGGTGCTGCCGTTGTCCAGCATGAGGAGCAGTGGGAGCCGCTGGCCGTGCCGGGCGCGGTCCTCCAGCGCGAAGTTGAGGTCGCGAGTCGCGTCCTCCATCTCGTAGTACGGCGCCTTGCTCGGCAGGCGCTTGAGGAGGTGGCGGGCGGCGTCGTCGTCCTGGTGGGTGTCCTCGATGAACTGGCGGAGCGCGTACTGGACCGGAAGGCTCGCGCACATTCCGTCGCCGTCGGCGTGGTGGCGCATCCGGATGGGGCGGCCTTCGAGGACGGCGCGGCGGAGCGTGCGCGCGACCGACTGGAGGTCGGGGACGAGCTGCTCGAGCGCGGGCCAGTCGACGAGCGTCTCCGTCTCGACCGGGTCGGCCTGCTCGGCGAACGCGGCGTCGAGTCGACGCGCCACGTCGGCTGCGTCGCCGCCGTCGAGGACGTCGAGCGTCGAGACTTCGATCTGGAAGGTGCCCTCGCGCTCCTCGGCTTCGCCTTTCACGTGGACGATGTCGCCGACTTCCACGCCGGGGTGAGCGCGAACGCCGGCCGCCTCGAAGGCCGTACAGGGCACGGCGCTGGTCTCGTCGCGCACGCGGAAGACCGTCGGGCCGCCGGTCTGTTTGATCTGGACGATCTCGCCCTCGACGTGGACGGTGTCGCCGACGCGGTCACCGACGGTCGCGGCGGCGGTGCGGTCGTAGGCGTGGCTGCGCTCGACGGTCTCGTGGTCGTCGAGGTCGGCGAGCTCGAAGCTGAGGTCGCCGTTGTCTCGGACGTCGGTGAGGTGGACGACGACGTCGTCGCCGACCGAGAGGTCGGGGTCGCCGTCGAATGTGGACTCGTGGACGAGTCCGGAGACGTGCTCGGAGAGGTCGACGAACGCGCCGTACTCCACCACGCCGTTCACGGTGGCGTGGTAGTGTTCGCCGGCGTCGACCTCCTGCGTGGTACAGGAGGAGTGGAGTCGGACGACGGTCGGCCCTTCGGCCTCGCCGTCCACGGTGGCGTCAGTCATCTTGTCTAGGGATTGGCGCCGCCGGGTTTAACTCCTGCGAGGTTCGTTCTCGCGTCGGCTGGCGGGCGGGCGTCGGGTCGACGCGCCGTCGCGCCGGAGTCGGAACGCTCAACTTTCGCGGGCGTGGACTTCGGGGTATGTTGTTCGGTGGGCGGCCGTCCGTGCTCGGCATCGCGACGGACGCACTCGAGTTCGCACGGGAGGCCGCCGAGGACTCGCACCCGGACGAGTACCTCGGCCTGTTGCGCGCTACGCCGGCGGCGGACCTCGCCGTCCGTGAGGACGAGGGCTACGTCGTCACGGACGTCCTCGTTGTGCCGGGCACGGAGACCAACCCCGTGAGCGCGACGTTCGGGTCCTCGCAGGTCCCCAACGACCTGCGGACCGTCGGGAGCATCCACTCGCACCCGAACGGCGTGCTCGCGCCGTCGGACGCCGACCGCGCGATGTTCGGGAAGGGACAGGTCCACGTCATCCTCGGCCACCCCTACGGCCGGGACTGCTGGCGGGCGTTCGACAGCGAGGGCGAACCGACGACGCTGGACGTGCTGGACGTCGACCTCCCGGACGACGAGGAGTTCTTCGACTTCACCCAGGCGGACATCGACGAGGAGTTGAGACGGGAATGACGCGGGTCGTCGCACAGGGCACGTTCGACCTCGTCCACCCCGGCCACGTCCACTACCTGGAGGACGCCGCCGACATGGGCGACGAGCTCCACGTCATCGTCGCCCGGCGCGCGAACGTCACGCACAAGGAGCCGCCAGTTCTCCCGGACCGCCAGCGCCGCGACGTCGTCGCCGCTCTCGACCCCGTGGACGACGCGCGCATCGGCCACCCCGAGGACATCTTCGCGCCCATCGAGGAACTCGACCCCGACGTCATCGCGCTCGGCTTCGACCAGCACCACGACGAGGCCGCCATCGAGGCCGAACTCGCCGACCGCGGCGTCGACTGCACGGTCGAGCGCGCGTCGTCCCGGGAGAAGCACTACGACGACGAGGTGCTGTCGTCGGGCGACATCGTCGACCTGATTCTCGACCAGCGCGGCTAGACCGGTCGTCGGTTTCGCTCGTCTCTCGGGTTCGTGCGTTGCTGCAGCGTCTCGAAAGCGACTGATTCCATTCGGCCCCACTACAGCAGTCGACGAGCCACCAGGAGCTGCTAACTGATTAGCCGGTTCTGCGGGGAGTGAACGCGACGCGCCGGGGTCTCCGAAGAGAGCCGCGGAGAACCGAGGACCGCGTTTACAGCCCGAGTTCGCGACCGATGACGAGGTGCTGAATCTCGCTGGTGCCCTCGCCGATTTCCATCAGCTTCGCGTCGCGGAAGAACCGCTGGGGCGCGAAGTCTGTGGTGTAACCGTAGCCGCCGAGGGTCTGGACGGCGTCCTCGGCGACCTCGCGGGCGGCCTCGCTGGCGTCGAGTTTCGCGAGCGCGGACTCCCGAGAGACCGACTCGCCGTCGTCGTACTTCGTGGCGGCGCGGTGGGTGAGGAGGCGGGCGCGCTCGGTCTTCCGGTGCATGTCCACGAGCTTGTTCCGGATGGCGTCGAACCGCGAGATGGGCTGGCCGAACTGTTCGCGTTCGGTCGCGTAGGACTTCGCGGACTCGTAGGCGCCCTGGGCCAGCCCCGTGGAGAGGGCGGCGATGGAGATGCGGCCGCCGTCGAGGGTCTTCTTCGTCTGCTCCCAGCCGTCGCCCTCCTCGCCCAGCAGGCGGTCCTCCGGCAGGCGGCAGTCGGTGAGCTTGATTTCGCAGGTCGGGGAGGCGTTCAGCCCCATCTTGTCCCACTCCGCCGTGACCTCGAAGCCGTCGTCCGCCTCGGGGTCGACGATGAACGTCGAGATGCCGTCGTAGCCGGCCTCGGGGTCGGTGACGGCCTTCACGAGCACGCTGCCCGCGACCGAGGCGTTCGTGATGAACTGCTTGGTGCCGTTCAGCACCCACTCGTCGCCGTCCTTCTCCGCCATCGTGTCCATGTCGCTGGCGTCGCTCCCGCTCTCGGGCTCCGTGAGCGCCCACGAGCCCATGTGTTCGCCCTCCACGAGCGGGCGCAGCCACTGCTCTTTCTGCTCGTCGGTGCCGAACAGCTCGATTGGCTTGGAGGCCAGAGAGACGTGCGCGGCGTACGAGAGGCCGATAGAGCCCGAGACGCGGCCGAGCTCCTCGGTGACGGTCGCGTACATGAGCTGGTCGCCGCCGAGGCCGCCGTACTCCTCGCTGACGGGGACGCCCATCATGTCGAGGTCGGCGAGTTCGTCGAAAACCTCCGCGGGGAAGCGGTGTTCCTCCTCGATGTCCCAGGCGATCGGCTCGATCTCTTCCTCGCAGAACTCCCGAACGGTGTCCCGAATCATCCGGTGTTCGTCGGGGAGGTCGAAGTCCATGGGACAAAATTTGCCACCGACTGCATAAACACACCGGAACCCGGTGTGTGACACGGTGGCGTCCCGTCTGGTCCGGCTGGCCCACGTGCAGCGCCTTATTCCTGGTTCCAGGGCGCGTCGGGGAAGTCCAGCTGTCGCTCCGACCGGTCGATGGCGTCGATTCGCTCGACGTCCTCCGGGTCCAGCGAGAGGTCCCGGGCAGCGAGATTCTCCCGGATGTGCGTCTCGGACGTTGACTTCGGGATGACGGCGACGTGGTCCTCGGCGAGCAGCCACGCGAGGCTGACCTGCGCCGGCGTGGCGTCGTGTTTCTCCGCGATCTCCACGAGCTCCGGAACCTCCGTCACGCGGCCCTGTGCCAGCGGCGAGTACGCGACGAGGTAGTGGTCGTGTTCGCGGGCGTACTCGCGGAGCGCGTCCTGCTGGAAGAGCGGGTGGCACTCCACCTCGTGAGCGAACACGGGCGCGTCGAGGCGGTCGCGGGCGTCGTTGAGCATGCCGGGCGTGAAGTTCGAGAGGCCGACGTGTCGAATCAGCCCGCGGTCGTGGAGGTCGTCGAACGCCGCCAGCGTGTCCGCGGGGTCGTAGGCGCGAATCGGCCAGTGGACGTACAGCAAGTCGATGGTGTCGACGCCGAGTTTCTCGGCGCTCGCCTCGGCGCGCTCCAGGACGTCGTCGTACCCGAGGTTCTTTGGGAGGACCTTCGTCGCGACGAAGACGTCCTCGCGGTCGACGTCCGCGGCGGCGAGCGCGTCGCCGACCGCGGCCTCGGTCTCGTACATCTCCGCGGTGTCGACGTGCCGGTAGCCGGCGTTCAGCGCGTACGTCACGCACGCCCGGGTGGCGTCGTGGTCGGTGTCGTGCGTGCCGCTACCGACGTTCGGGAGGTCTTCGGCGGTCGCCGGTGCGTCGAACGAGGTTCCGTAGCCGAGGGCAGGGAGGTGGTCGTCTGGCATGTGTCGGGAAGCGGCGTGGGTCACCGGTCAGTGTGCGTGTGAGCCGGGTCGCCGAAGGCCGTGGTCGACCGTACCGAGCGAGCCGACTAAAGCGCTCGGTGGAGCGCAACCGAGTCGCCGAACTGATAGGTCGGCGTGTGCCGGTTTGGGCAACCCCTCGCCCTGCGGCGGTGGCCGCCGGACCTATGTCCGGGGGCGCCGAAGCGGTAGTGTGAGTATCCGACGGCTGGCCCGCGGCACCGTCCCGTGGGACTCCCTGGAAGCGGTCGCCCGCGAGCTCTGCGAGCGCTACGACCAGGACACCGTCCGCGTCTCTTTCATGGACGCCGACAACTGGCTGTCGACGCCCTGCGTCGTCAACGACCGCTGGTTCGTCAAAGTCGTCACCGGGCAGAACGCGCTCGTCCACGCGCTGTTCACGGGCGCCCGGAACCTCGGTGCGTTCTCCAGCGGAACGGAGGGGTTCTTCGAGGCGTTCGACGGTCCCGTGGCGATGGCCGAACACGAGCTCGACGCCACGCGCAAGCTCCGCGACCTCGGTGTGAACGCCCCCGAACCAATCGAGGCCTTCGAGGTGGAGGGACTGGGCGTCCTCGTCCTCGATTACATCCCGGAGTTCGCGCCGCTGGACGAGCTCCCCGTCGAGGCGGTCGCCGAGCACGCGCCCGGGCTGTTCGAGTCACTGGCCGTGATGCACGCGAACGACGTGACGCACGGCGACCTGCGCGCGGAGAACGTCCTCGTCTCGGACGGCGAACTCTACTTCATCGACGCGACGAACGTCGACGGCGACGGCATCGCGGACGCCCGGGCCTACGACCTGGCGTGCGCGCTCGCGGCTCTGGAGCCGCTCGTCGGCGCGCAGACGACGATTCGAGCCGCACTGGACAACTACGAGGTCGACGACGACGCCCACGACGTCGACGGACCGGCCGACGCGCTGCTGCGCGCCCAGGACTTCCTCGGGTTCGTACAGATGCGGCCGGACCACTCCTTCGACGCCGCCGCGCTCGCCGGCCAGATCGAACAGGCGGCGACAGACGCCGAGGACGCGACGCGATAGCATCTACCACGGTGGGGCGTCGCCCTCCCGCCCGTGGAAGGCCTATCTTTTTTACCGTGTGCCACGCAGTTTTTGCCGATGACGTACCAGCACTACATCGACGGCGAGTGGGTCGACGGCCACGGCGCCGAGACCTTCGAGAGCACCAACCCAGCGACCGGCGAGACGCTCGGCGAGTTCCGACAGGGCACCCCCGAGGACATCGAGGACGCCATCGCGGCAGCCGACGCCGCAGAAGAGGAGTGGCAGTCCATGTCCCGTATCACCCGAGCGGAGTACCTCTGGGACATCTACCACGAGCTGAAAGACCGCCACCAGGAGCTCGGCGAGGTCGTGACCAAGGAGTGCGGCAAGGAGATCTCGGAGGGGAAAGCCGACGTCGCGGAAGCCTGGCACATGGTCGAGTGGGCGGCGGGCGACGCTCGCCATCCGAAGGGCGACGTCGTACCGTCCGAAATCGCAGACAAGGACGCCTACATGCGGCGGAAGCCGCGGGGCGTCGTGGGCTGTATCACGCCGTGGAACTTCCCGGTCGCCATCCCGTTCTGGCACATGGCCGTCGCGCTGGTCGAGGGCAACACGGTCGTCTGGAAGCCCGCCGAGCAGACGCCGTGGTGCGGCCAGATCATCGCCGAGATGTTCGAGGACGCCGGCATCCCGGAGGGCGTGTTCAACATGGTGCAGGGCTTCGGCGACGCCGGCGCCCGCATCGTCGACCACGACGACGTCGACACCGTGCTGTTCACGGGCTCGGCGGAGGTCGGCCAGGAGGTCGCCCAGACGGTCGCCCAGGACCCCGGCAAGCTCGCGGCCTGTGAGATGGGCGGGAAGAACGGCATCGTCGTCACGGAGGAGGCTGACCTCGACATCGCCGTTCACTCCGCCGTGATGTCCTCGTTCAAGACGACGGGCCAGCGTTGTGTCTCCAGCGAGCGCCTCATCGTCCACGAGGACGTCTACGACGAGTTCAAGGAGCGCTACGTCGAGGTCGCGAAAGACGTCGCCGTCGGTGACCCGCTCGACGAGGGGACGTTCATGGGTCCGGCCATCGAGCCGGGCCACGTCGAGAAGATTCAGAAGTACAACGACCTCGCTCGCGAGGAAGCGAAGAACGTGCTCGTCGACCGCACGGAGCTCGGCGCCGACGAGATTCCCGACGGCCACGAGGACGGCAACTGGGTCGGCCCGTTCGTCTACGAGGTCGACTACGACCCGGACCTGCGCTCCATCAAGGAGGAGGTCTTCGGGCCGCACGTCGCGCTCATCGAGTACTCCGGTGACATCGAGCGCGCCGTCGAAATCCACAACGACACCCCGTACGGCCTCGCCGGCGCCGTCATCAGCGAGGACTACCGGCAGGTCAACTACTACCGCGACAACGCCGAGGTCGGCCTGGCGTACGGCAACCTCCCGTGCATCGGCGCGGAGGTCCAGCTGCCGTTCGGCGGCGTGAAGAAGTCCGGGAACGGCTACCCGAGCGCCCGCGAGGTCATCGAGGCCGTCACCGAGCGCACCGCCTGGACGCTCAACAACTCGAAGGACATCGAGATGGCCCAGGGCCTCAGCGCGGACATCAAGACCCAGGACGACTGAAGCCGGCGGGCATCTCCGCGCCTAGCGGAATCTCCAGGGGCGACCGAGGCACGAGGATACCGAGTGCCGAGGGAGGGTTTGGCGGACACCCAGATGGCCAGGGGCTTAACGCGGACAGCAAGACGCAGGACGACTGACGGTAGCGCCCACGGATTCGGGCCGGTGGCGCGTCCGTGCCAGGTGATGCTGGCTTCGCTCGGCTCCCGGAGCCGGTTCTCGTCACCCCTCGCCCTCGTCGCAGGAACTGTCGGCCTTGCTGAGCGCGGCGACGCCGCCGCCCTCGACGATGTGGAGGAACAGGACCGCACAGTCGCGGCTGTTCACTTCGGTGAAGGTCTCCCAGGTCTCCGCGTCGTCGACGCGGGCGCGGACTGCGTACGTCCCTGGCTCCTCGGGCCAGTCGTGGTCGGCCAGCAGGTCGGCTGGCGGGTCGCTGTCGTTGCCCTCCGTCCCGAGGTCGTAGGACTGCCAGAATATCGGGTCGCCGTCGTAGGAGACCTGCAGGTGGAGCGTGTGAGGGACCGAGTCCTTGTTGGTGGCCAGCAACGTGTCGAGCGCGAACTCCATCCGGTCGTCGCCGCCGTCGCCACTGCCCCCAAGTGCGGAGCACCCAGCTAAGGCTGCGAGACCGCTCGCGGTGGCAGTGAGGGCGGCGCGGCGTGTCACTCTGGACGGCACGCCGCGACGGTACCGGCGCTGCCGTGAAACGTCTTTGGGCGGGCCGAGGATGGGAGAGGAGGTGGACGCCGAGTGCGCGGCCGCGGGTCCCGGAGTCGCGGCCGCGCGGTGGTGGCGGTGGGTGCGGGCGCGGAGCGTTGTTGCCGTCACGACGAGAAAAGCGTCGCTTCCGGCAGTCACAGGTAGTGCTCGGCCGTACTTAAATTCACGTATCCCGGCGGGCGGAGTGGAGGCGACGCAGCGACCGGGGCGGAGGCCGCGTCAGCGCCGACGGTCGCGGAGCGCGGGGAACTCCTCGCGGACGCTCGCGGGACGCTCGGGGTCGAGGTCAGCGTAGACGATAGTCGGGTCCGCACCGGTGCCGGCGAGCGTCGTCCCCCAGGGGTCGTAGACGGTCGAACGGCCGACGAGCGCGTCGTCGCCGAAGTCGCTGGCGCCGTTCACCGCGGCGACGTACGCGAGGTTCTCCACGGCGCGGGCCTTCGGGAGCAGCGTCCAGTGTTCGACCCGGGGGTAGGGCCACGCGGACGGAACGAGTACGAGGTCGACGCCGTCGTCGGCGAGGTCCCGGTAGAGTTCGGGGAATCGGAGGTCGTAGCAGGTCGTCGTCGCGACGGTGAACCCGAGCAGGTCCGCGGTCGGCACCGACTCGCCGGGGACGAGCAGTTCGGCCTCTGCGGACTCGTAGCCGAACAGGTGGTGTTTCCGGTAGACCAGGCGGCGCTCGCCGGCCGCGTCGAACAGCACGCTCGTGTTCGCCAGTCCGTCGTCGGCGGGCCCGCCCTCGGACTCGGCGAGGTCCTCGACGACGCTACCGGCCAGCACCGCGACGCCAGCGTCGGCCGCGACCTCCCGCATCCGGGTCAGCTTCTCGCCGTCGAGGCCCTCTGCGGCGCGGTGGTAGGCCTCGAACGCGAAGAACCCGACGTCGAACAGTTCGGGGAGTGCGACGAGGTCCGCTCCCTCGGCGGCGGCCTCCCAGACGGCGGCCTCGGCGCGGTCGAGGTTCGCGTCGACTGCCGCGGCCTCGACGTCGAGTTGCGCGAGCGCGAGTCGCATCTCAGTCGGCACCGGTCTTCCCGTCCTCCTCCAGCTTCCGCTGGAGGCGGTCGAGTTCGTCGTCGAGGTTCCGTTTGAAGAACTGCTCGACGCCGGGCACCTTGCCGTCGACGACGAACCGGTTCGTGAGCGTCGATCCGCCGCCCTCGACTTCGTTAATCTCGTGCTCGCCGGTGACGTTGAAGATGCCGGACTTCCCGACGAACTTCACGAACGTCGGCGGGTCCACCTCCACGTCCCGCGTCTCCACGTCGATGGTGCTCCGGACGACCGGGATGGGGAGTTCGACGTGCCAGGTCGTCGTGTCGCCACTGGTCGTGTAACTGTCGACGACACTGATTGCGTCGGCGCGCTTCTCCGGGTCGGAGATGAACGCCCAGACGTCAGCGGGCGACACCGACAACTCGAACGTGCGCTCGACCCGAACGGTCATACCGGGACTTCCGGGTCCGCCAGCAAAAAGCCGCCGATTCCGGGGGTCTAGGCAGGTTCGACCCGCCAGGTCGTGGACTTCGACCGACTCCACTTCTCGATGTCGACTTCCTCGCTCTTCTCGGCGAGTTCCGGGAGCCGCACACCGACTTGCTTCGAGGAGAGTCCGAGGTGTTCGGCGATGTTCTTCGAACGGAAGTACCGCTCACCCCGGTCGACGCTCTCCCGGAGGTAGTCGAGGATGCGGCGTTCCTCGTCGGTGTAGTCGCTCATTGTCGGCTCTAGGTGGCTCGTCGGCTTAACGGTTTTCCGCCTACCCCCAGATGTGGATAGCCGCGACGGAAACGGCGGCGAGCGTCATGGCGGCCCCGAACCCGACTGCGGTCTGGAACTGTCCCGGCGATACGAAGGCGTAGGCAGCGGCGGCGACCGTGACCAACCCGAGCACGATGCCGATGCCGACGCCCATGTCCGTCTCGTCGGCAGACTGAGTCGTCATGGCGCGAGGTTGGCGGTGCCGTGCCTTAATTCGTTCTACTCGCCGCCGGCCACCAGACTTTCACGCGACGAGCGCGCCCGGAGGGACATGGACGTACGCGCGCTGCTGTTCGGGAGCAGACTGCGGACTGCGGTGACAGTGCTCACCGGGCTCGCGCTCGCGGGCGGCGGGGCGTTCGCCGCGGGCTTCCTCGGTGTGCCGGCCGTCGAGCGCGTCGACAACCGCTTCGGCGACGTGAACGAGTCAGTCTCCGAGGTGGAGACTACCCTCACTATCGACAACCCGAACCCCGTCGGCGCCAGCCTCGGCGGGGTTCGAGTGAACTACTCGGTAGCGCTGAACGACGTGACGATGGCGGCCGGAGAGAAACGCGGGGTCGGCGTCGGCTCAGGTACGTCGACGCTGAACCTCACGACCGACCTCCGGAACGACCACATTCCGGCGTGGTGGGTGAGCCACGTGAACGGCGGCGAGTCCTCTGCCCTCACCGTGGACGCGACCGTGACGTCGAGCACGCTGGAGCGGTCGGTGTCCGTCCAGCCCGTGAGCCGCGACGTCGACACGGACGTCCTGGGACAGTTCAACGCCAGCGAGGACCAGGAGATCGACGCGAACGCGCCCCTGGTCTCGGACCCGGTGCTGGTCGTCGAGCAGCGCAACGCCTCCTGGGGCGAGGCGACGAGCGAGGCCACCCCCATCGACCTGACGTTCGACGTCCACAACCCGAAGCCGTCGCCGGTCGTCGTCTCCAGCATCGGCTACGACATCACGATGAACGACGTGGACGTCGGCGACGGTGAAACAGCGGAGTCGGTCACCATCCCGCCGGGCGAGACCAGAGAAGTCGCGTTCCCGACGACCATCCGGACGCAGGCGCTGGACGACTGGTGGGTGAGCCACCTCCGGAACGACCAGGTGACGGCGCTCACCATCGACTTCTACGCCGAGATTCGGCCGCCGGGCGCCGAGGAGTCCGTCCGCGTCCCCCTGAACGGGTTGACCTACGACCAGACCATCGAGACCGACATCTTCGGGAGCGAGGACGGCGCGACCGACGACGGCAGCGAGTCAGACTCGAACAGCGAGCCGGCGACTACCCGCGACGGCGACCGGCCGACCACGACGGGCGAGGAGTCGAGCACCGCCACCAGCGGAGCGGAGACGACGACAACGACAACCACAGGCGGCGACGATACCACGACCACCACGAGCGACAACGACACGACGACCACCGAGGACGACGGTCTACTGGCGCGTGAACTACTGACAGGGTAGCCGATCACTTTTCACGGCTCGTCGACATTCTCCTGTATGGAACGGAGTGCCAGCGCTCCTGGTCGCGTTCTCGGATAGCGACTCGGTCGACGCCGCAGCCGCAACGGCCGGCGTCGAACTGTCCGTCGACGGCGAGCAGTTCGTACTGTCCCGAGCTGTCGCCGCAGAACTGCGGTCGGCAGTCGGCGACGCGCTGGCCGAGCGCCAGCCGTTCGGGCGGACGACCAGCGTCCACCGACCCGACGGCAGCTACGTGGTCGAACGCCGCGCGGCCGAGACCACGGGAAACTCGGCGGTGTTCGGCTCTTTTGACGACCTGTGGCGCGTCTTCGACCGCCTGCCCGAGCGCTTCGGCGCAGAGGACGTGGACTGCGTCACCGGGTCGCGGCGCCACATGGTCGTCTGGCACTTCGCCGAACACCCGGCGTTCCCCGCGTCCCTGGCCGCACAGCGACCGCTGACGTGCGAGAAGACGGACTGACGGCGCGGCTCGGCGTCAGTTGATGGTGGTGTGGTCGGACTGCTCGTTCAGCGCGAGGTTCGCGGCGATTTCGGCGTTCCGCATCGAGTACTGGGCGGACTGCTGGAGGCTCACCAGGACCTCGCGGACCTCCAGGAGGTCGTCGTTGCCCATCTCCGGCAGGTCGGTGAGAATCTCCGCCTCCCGGTCCTCGATTTCGGCGAACTGGTCGCGGACCTCGACGGTCGCGTCGTAGTCCCGGTCGACGGCCGCCGTGACGGCGTTCGCCGTCACGTCGTCGACCTGGTCGGTGAACTCGCGGATGCGCCGCATCGTCCCCTGGTCGACGTCGAGCGTGTGGCCGTCGGTATCCATCACGATCTCCGCGATGTCCTCGGCGTTGTCCGCGACCAGTTCGAGGTTCTTCGCGACGCTTCGGTAGCCGATGAGCGGGAAGCCGTCGTCGAGGCCCACGGCCCGAGCGAGGCTCGGGTCGTCGAACGCGGTGAAGATGAGCCGCAACAACAGGACGAAGATCTTGTTCGCCTGGCGTTCGCGGTTGAGCGCGCGCTGCGCGAGGTCGGGGTTGCCGTGTGCGAGCGCCTTCACGGCCTCGCCGCGCATCGTCGAGCCCGTGTTCTCGAGGCGTTCGAGGAGGTTGTCGAGGTCGAAGTCCTCGGGGTCGACCGAACACCGGATGGTGATTCGGTCCGGTGTCTCCTCGACGACGCCGAGGCCCATGAGCTGGGTTTCGGCCTTGTAGACGGCGTTGATGTGCGCGGAGTCGAGGGCGTCCTCGCTCTCGACGTGGATGACCCGCCGACCGAGGACGTACTGGCCGACGATGGCGCGCTCGACGGCGCTGGCGTCGAAGTTCTCGGCGTGAATGGTCGCCTCGGTGTCCTCGCCGTGAGCCGACTCGGGGGTGACCGCGAGTGACCCCTTCCCGCTCTCCCGGACGGTGACCTCGTCGCCCTTCTCGACGTCCTGTTTGCGCGCCCACTCCGCCGGCAGCGTCATGGCGAGCGTCGACGGTCCGAGCCGCTGGACCTTCCGTGTCTCCATGGGTCACTGGACGAGACCACACACCTTAGTTTTTCCCCCGATACCTTATACACGAGTAAGGGCGCTGGAATGCGGCGTGCTTTTCCGTGGGCCGCGCCTGGAGTCAAGTATGGGTTTTGGTAGCTACGACGAGTCCGAACAGAAGGACCAGAGCGTGGACACGGACGACGACCGGGGGGTCAACGTTCACGAGAACGACCACGACGGGGAGATCTCGTTCGACTCCGAGGCCGACAGCGACGAGCTCATCGACCAGCTGCAGTCGATGAAAGACGACTAGCGGCGACCGCTCAGACGACTTTCACCATCCGTTCTTCGAAGCGACCGACTCGCACTTTCGTCCAGCCGCGTAGCGACTCGTCGACCCCCTCGTCACCCGTGTCGACGCGCAGTACGCCGGTCTCGTCGAGTTTACGCGGCGAGGCGACGACCCGGACCTCGCTGCGTTCGATGACGGCGGGGGAAATCTGGTGGTTCCCGCGGCCGAACACGAACCCCTGGCCGCCGATTGGGGAGACGTAGACGACGTTCTCGTCGCCGAGCGCGCCCGCAATCTCGTTCTCGCTGCCGTCCCGCACGACCAGTTCGCCGTCCCGGTAGACGTCCACGCCCAGTGGCGAACCGTCGACGCCCAGCGCCTCGGCGATGCGCCCGACTGTCCCGCCCGGCCCGAGGACGTACGTCACGCCGTCCTCGACGCTCGCCGCGACCCCGTCGGCGAGCGCGCCAGTGCTCCCCGAGTGGACCTGCTTGGCGGACTGGAGGTCCTCCGCGACCGGCACCTCGACGACGCCCCGGAGACGAGTCCGGACCTCGCCGTCGCGGTACGCGTCCTCGTCGATGTCACTCACTTCCCGGGTCTCCGTCTCCTCGAAGGTGGCCGCCACGCGACCGGCCGCCTCCGGCCGTACCGCGAACACGGACGAGTACACTTTCACGCCCGCCGGAACACCCAGCACGGGGACGTCCGCGTCGAGGTCGTCGAGTGCCTCGGCGACGTCCGTCGCGGTGCCGTCGCCGCCCGCGAACAGTATCAAGTCGACGCCGCGGTCGACGAACGCCGCGACGGCCGCCCGGGTGTCTTCGGCGGTCGTCTCCGCGGCAGTGTCCGGCGCGCGCGCTGGCTCACCGACGACTTCTGGGTCGAAGCCCGCTGCCCGCGCCTCGGCAGCCCCCATCGGGTCGCCGAACGTCAAGAGGTGCGTCTCGGGCGCGTGGTCGCGCAGTGCCGCGAGTGCGGCCCGTGCGCGCTCGGGAGCCCGCGGCTCCGCACCGCGCTCGCGGGCCGCCGCGACCTTCCCGTCCGTTCCCTTCAGGCCGACCCGGCCGCCCATCCCGGCGATGGGGTTGACGACGACGCCGACAGTACGCATACCCGACAGTCGGACTGCGAGCCGAAAAGCCACGCGGTCGAAACGGTGAAACGCCTCCCGGAGAGTCTGTCAGTATGCCTGGGACAGCGACGGGCCTCGTCGACGCACTCGCCGACCGCGTCGGTGACTCACTCCGGATCGTCGGCCGCCACGCCGCCGACGAGTGGACCTTCGACTACGTGCGCTCCGACCTCCAGGACGCCTACGACGAGGACGACCTCGGCGACATCGCCGAAGAGCTCGCACTGAACGAACTGGAGAGCGACTACCAGGAGCGGCTCTACGAGCTCGGTGACCTGGGCGCGACCGTCCGACTGTTCGAGGACGGCTCTATCGTGCACGTGCCGACCGCACCAGCCACCGGCTACCTCGTCTCCCTGGACGACGACGCCGACGTGAACGCCCGGGACATCGTCGCGCTCGTCCACGAACACGACGGGTGACGGGACCGCCCGGCGCTGCCGGAACCAAGCGTTAAAGACCGAGCCCTCGGAACGAACGCGTATGTTCACGCCACTCGAAGCAGGCTCGTCGCTCCCACCGAACCTCGCGGGCTGGGTCGTCACGGTTCTCGGTCTCGCACTGACTGTCGGCTGGGTCGCGTACCTCTACCGCTGACGACCGCAGCGTCGCCTCGTCACCGCTCCTGAACGCGCTCCTCGAACCAGTCGGCGGCCGCCCGCGCCGTCTCGGCGTCCGGGTGCTGTATCTTCACGCGCACCTCCTCGCCCGGGTAGCTGCCGACGGTCACGTCGAACTCCGCCCGGAGCTCCGCGACCGCATCGATGAGCGAACTCTCGGGTGCGTCCACGACCACCTCCTCGACGTGTGTGCCCTCGCCGGCGAACTCCTCGGCGACCGTCTCGAACATCCCCTTCATCTCGTCGGGGACGCCCGGCAACACGTAGACGTTCTCCACGACCGCACCCGGTGCGACGCCCGCCGGATTCTCCAGCAGTCGCGCGTCCTCCGGGAGGTGAGTCGTCCCCTCGGTGAGGTCCTCGGCGGCGTACGTGTCGTGGCGGTCGAAGTACGCCAGCGCGCCCTCGTGCTCTCCCACCTGTCGGTCGAACGCCGCCGCCACGCCGTCCATCGTCACGTCGTCGTGCGTCGGGCCGACGCCGCCGGTGACGAGCACGGCGTCGTAGCGCTCCGAGAGGCGGCTCACTTCCTCGCGGATTGCGTCCACGTCGTCCGGCACGACGACCGTCCGGCCGACGGCGACGCCGCGCTCGCCGAGGCGTTCGCCGAGCCACGCCGCGTTCGTGTTCACCGTGTCGCCGGCGAGCAACTCGTCACCGACCGTCACCAGCGCCACTTGCATGCCCCGCCGTTGGGGCTCCCGGGAGAAAAGCCCCCTACTTCTCGAGGTCGAGACCGGCGTCCTCGCGTTCGTTCTCCAGTCGCCGGATTCGCAGCCGGTAGTAGACGACGCCGAGGACCGCCAGCAGCCCGAGCACCGCCGCAGCACCGCCGAACAGCAGGAGGTCGCGGTCGAGGTAGTACTGCGCGTCGATGCTGCGGGCGTCCACGGACTCCCAGCGGGCGTGGACGCGGTTGTCCTCGACGGACTTCTCGAACCCGCCGGGCTCCACGTACCCGAGGACGGGGAACGACACGCGCATCCCCGCCGGCAGCACGAGTTCGTGCGAGCCCTCGAAGCCGACCTGCACGGTCACCTGCCGGCTGCCCGCCTGCGACGTGTACGCGAACGTCCCGTTGGCCTGGGGGAACGTCACGACAGTCCGGGAGTCCTGCGTCGACACGTCGATGTCCTCGCTGTCGACCACGGTGCCGTTCGGGTACCGGAACTGGACCGCCGAGATGGACACGGGGTTCCGGCCGCCGAAACCACTGCTGCGCGCGAGCCGAACCTGGCTCTTGTTGTCGACGTCCGCGACGAGGGCGTACTCGCCGCCGGTGACGTTCACCCGGACGTCCGTGGTCCGGTTCCAGTCGTAGGTCGCGTTCTCGGCGAGCTGCTCGTCGGACGGCCCGCCGCCGCCGCCGGCGCCGAGACACCCGGCGCTGACCGCGAGCGCGACGACCGCGAGAGCGACCCAGACCTTCCTCATGGAACGACTGCGAGCAGTTCCGACCGGAGGTGTTCGCCGACGGCAGCGAGCAGTCCCGGCGGGTCCGTCGAGTCCTTGCAGACGACGCTCTGTTCGAGGAGGCCGAGGCGTTCGACGGTCACGATGTCCTGGGCGTGGCCGGCGCGGTTCACCGTCGCCCGGACCTGGCCACGAGTTGCGCTGTTCACGTTCAGGCGTCCCGAGCCACGCGTCCAGTCGTAGAGCCGGTCGCGTTCCGCGTCGGCCAGCGTCGACGGCTCGTCGTCACCGCCGTACTCGAAGGTCATCGGCACGTGCTGCACGAGTCCGAAGCGCTCCCGGACCTGGCTCGGCGAACCCGGCCCGAGGTCGAGTTCGTCGGCGGGGATGCGGACGTCGCGGCCCGCGTCCAGCACGAAGCCGTCGTCGTCCCAGGATTCCAGGGTGCCGACGTAGGTCTCGCCCGCCTCGAACTCGGGCGTGATTTCGCCCCACGTCTCCGCGAGGACGTTCCGCGCCGCCACCTCGTCGGGGCCGTCCAGCGTCACCGTCGGGAAGTCGTCGTGTCGCACCCCGACGTCGGCGTCCACGTCGAGGTCGCCGACGTCGTTGTTCACGAGCGACCGCAGGCCGTCGAGCGCACTCTCTCGGGCGTCGCCCGAGACGTACAGCTTCGTCGCGAGGACGACCATCAGGCCTCCACCGCGAGCTCCGACCGGAGCGCCTCGATGCGTTCGTCCATCGCCTCGACGAGGTCCGTGTTCTCCATCGCTTCCACCGCAGACCCGCACTCCGGACACTCGAACCCGAGGTCCATCGCCTCGCCGAACTCGAAGCGAATCGAGCACACCTCACAGAGGTAGAACTCGTTGTCGAGCTCGTACTGGCGGCGGTCGACGAGCGCGTCCAGCAGCCGCTCCATCTCCTCGCGGAGGTTCCCGGGGACGTTCTCGTACTGGAACGTCCAGAGGTAGGTGAGCCAGCCGGAGTCCTCGTCGCGGACCCGGCGGTACGTCGCCAGGTCGTTCTCGTAGAGGATGAACAGGGCGCGCCGCACGTCGTTGAGCTCCAGACCGAGTCGCTCCGCGAGCTCCTCGTCTGTCACCTCGCCGTCGGGCGGGGACACCGCTACCGGCATCCCCTTCGGGCCGACCAGCTCGTGGAGGTACTTCTGCACCACGGGGTCGTCGAGTAGGTCCTCAAAAGCCATTGTTCGAAACGGCGGTCGGCGCGCCATTAAGTCTTGTCACTCCGGGGGCGTTCGCGGTCGCTGCGAGCCCACGAGCGGCTTTAGTAGCCGGTTCCCGTTCGTCGTCACTGTGACCCGGTTCCTCGCTGCCGCGTCCCGCGACGGCACCCTGCGCCGGACGGCGGTCGCCGCGGCCGTCCTCGCCGTCGCGTTCCGTTTCGCGTTCGGGGCGTCATGGCCGACGACTGTCGCCGTGGTCGTCGCCGCGTCGGGAGCGATGCTCGCCACCGACTACGCCGACCACCGCGGGACACCGACTGCGGTCCGTCACCTTGCATTCGGTGTAGCGTTCGTCGCCGTGGGCGGCTGCTGGTGGGCGCTCGCGGGCGTCGATTCCGCCCCGCCACCGCTGGCTGTCGTCGCCCTGGTAGCGGGGCCGTGGTTCCTCCTCGACGGCTGGACGGCGCGTCGCGTCGGCCACCCGGACGCGAGGGAGCCGCCGGGAGGCGACACAGCCGACGAGCTAGCCGACCTCGCCGACGGCGGGTTCGCTTCCGAGTTGCGGGCGTTCCGGAGTCTCGGCGAGGTCGGACGAGCGATAGACCGCGGGGCGACCACGCCAGAAGCGATTGCCGCCGAGCTCGACCGGCCCGTGGTGTCCGTCGAGGACGACCTCGACGCGCTGGAGACGGCGGGCGTCGTCGATGCAGTCGACGACGAGACCACGGACGGGGACAGCGCGCCCCAGCGACGCTACCGCCGCAGCGACGACGAGTGGTCGGCGACCGACTCGGTTGCGTCGTGGCCACGCCGTGCGCTCGCGCGCCTGCTACGGCCACTCCGTCTACTGGCCTCGGGCGAGAGTTAGTCCCCGTCGTCGGTGGTCGCGCCGTCCGCGGTCTCGTCGTCCCCGACGTCGACGACGTGTTTCCCGAGTGCTTCGGGAACCACGCGCCGCTCGGCGTTCTCGTACTCCTGGTCGAGTTCGCGCCCGTCGAACAGCCGGTCGAGGAAGACCGCGAGTCCGGCGACCTCGCTGTGGGGCTGGTTCGTCACGCCGACGTTCCAGTCGGCAGCCTCGTAGACGTCACCCGGCACCTTCTCGCCGCCGACGACGACGAGCAGCGGCTCGTTCCGGTGAGCGTCACGCACGTCTCCTTCCACGTCCTGGACGCGCTCGCCGTACATCGTGAGGTGGACGACGACGCCGTCCCAGTTCTCGACGGTCGCGTTCAGTTCCGCCGTGAGTTCGACGTCGAACGGGCCGCCGAACCGGCCGGTGATGTCCCGGACGGTCTCCGCGGACTGGCTGGCGTTGTCCGGGAACAGTACGCGGTCGGCGCCGAGCGCGCGTGCCGTGAGCCCGACGTGGGTCGTCATGCGGTCGTCGCGGCCCGGCCGGTGGCCGTACCGCAGTACCGCGACCTCGGGTTCGCCTTGCATGCGTTCGAGGTGTCGGTCTGACGGGGTACGCGTTTCGGATACGGTCCACCCCATCGGAATCACTATCCCACTCGGGATGGTATCTGACAACAACATTGTCGCCGAGTACGTCATATCGTCGCTTGCAACGGGTCTCGCACGAGACAGGTGCGGGAGTGGTGGTATCGTGAATCCGAGTCGCGTCGACAGCCTGACCGACCTCGCGTACGGGGTGTTGTTGTTCGCGGCCGTCGGCCTGATTCTCCAGGTCGGCACTCGGACGGGGCTGGCGTTCGGGTTCGGGGTGCTGGCCGCGTACGTCCTCCACATCGCGTGGAAGATGGCTCGCTTCGACCCCGAGTGGATGACGCGGGCGGTCGACGAGACGGTCAGCGAGACCGTCGAAGAGGCCGTCGACGAGACAGTCAGCGAGACCGTCGAGGAGACCGTCAACGAGACTGTCGGGGAGACGGTCGAGCAAACAGTCGACGAGACTGTCACTGAAACGGTCGAACAGACCGTCGACGAGACGGTCGGCGAGACGGTGGAGAAGACCGTGAGCGAGACCGTCGAGGAGACCGTCAACGAGACTGTCGGGGAGACGGTCGAGCAAACAGTCGACGAGACTGTCAGCGAGACCGTCGAGGAGTCCGTCAAAGAGTCCGTGGACGAGACAGTCAGCGAGACCGTCGAGGAGACTGTCGACGAGACTGTCGGGGAGACGGTCGAGCAAACAGTCGACGAGACGGTCAGCGAGACCGTCGAGGAGTCCGTCAAAGAGTCCGTCGAGGAGTCCATGAAGGAGTCCGTCGAGGAGTCCGTCAAGGAATCCGTCGAGAAGCAGGTCGAAGCGTCCGTCGAGAAGCAAGTCGAGGAGTCCATGAAGGAGTCCGTCAAGGAGTCCGTCGAGAAGCAAGTCGAGGAGTCTGTCAAGGAGTCCGTCGAGGAGACAGTCGACGAACGCCTCGCCGAAGCGGAGCACAGCGACGACGACGAAGGCGACGAGGACGACGAACAGTCAGGCGGCGAGGTGGCATCGTGACCGGACCCCTCGCACCGGCACAGAAGCCCCGGTATGGTTAGCGTCCTCCTCGTCGCCGGACTCGCGGTCGCGGTGTTCGTCGGCTTCAACGTCGGCGGGTCGACGACCGGCCCCGCGTTCGGGCCGGCGGTCGGCGCGGACGCGCTGTCGAAGCCCGCCGCAGCCGGCCTGATGACGGTGTTCTTCTTCGTCGGGGCGTGGACGCTCGGCCGCCGAGTCGTCGACACGCTCGGGTCGGACCTCGTCAGCCAGCCCGGCATCTTCACGCTGGAGGCCAGCATCGGCGTGCTGTTCTTCATCGGGCTGGCGCTGTTCGTCGGGAACTACGCGGGCGTCCCCGCCTCAACGTCGATGACGGCGGTCGGCGCCATCGCGGGTCTCGGGCTCGCGCGAAACGCCCTCGACGTCGCCGTGATGGGCGAAATCGCCATCTGGTGGGTGGTCGCGCCGGTCATCGGGTTCTGGGTGTCGCTCATCATCGGCCGGTACTTCTACGCCCGCCTGCACCGCCGGGTGGCGATGGAGCGCAGCGACCCGCCGCTGCTGGAGGTCGACCGCTCCGGCGCGGTTCCCGTCCCTCGCCCCGAGGAGACGACGAACCGCCGAGAGCTGTTCGGCGTCGTCACTGTCATCACGATCGGCTGCCTGATGGCCTTCTCCTCGGGGACATCGAACATCGCGAACGCCATCGCGCCGCTGGTCGGCAGCGGCGTCATCGAGATGAACCCCGCCATCCTCGTCGGGTGTGCGGCGGTCGGGCTGGGGGCGTTCACCATCGCGCGCCGCACGCTGGAGACGATGGGCAGCGACATCACCGAACTGCCGCTGACGGCGGCCATCGTGGTGGCGTCGGTGAGCGCGACGCTGGTCATCTTCCTGTCGGCCATCGGCATCCCGGCGAGCTTCGTCGTCATCGCGACGGTCAGCATCGTCGGCCTCGGCTGGGGACGGGCGACCCGGCCCGTGAGCGTGCAGGGAGCGATGCAGGGCGACTCGGACGTCCCGGTGTCTGTCGGCGGACTGGCTGCCGACGACGCGGACGAGGACGTCCCCGCCATCGGCGAGGAGGAGCCCGCCGACATTCCGAGCGCGGGCGACCTCTTCGACCCCGGGACGACGGTCCGCGTCATCGCGATGCAGAACCTCGTCCCGCTGGTCGGCACCGTCGGCGCGTACCTCGCGTTCCGTTTCCTCCCCATCTGGGGGTTCTGACGCCCTGGTTTGTGCCTCGTCGGGACGGGGCGTGGGCGTGGTTGGATGCGTCCCGGTGCCGGTCGACGGCTCGGAGTCCGCGACCCGATGCGCCAGAGTACGCGCTCGACGGTGCCACGGAGCGGGGGTTTGACGACCCCCGAGCCGAAGGCCTACGTATGCGACCGGAAGACGGAGCGAGCGTCCGGCACCGCGACCTCACCGGCCAGCGCGTCCTCGTCACGGGCGCGACGAGCGGTGTCGGCCGCGAGGTCGCCCTCGCGGCCGGCCGCCTGGGCGCCGACGTGCTCGTTCACGGCCGCGACCGCGACCGGGGCGAAGCGGTCGCAGACCACCTCCGCGACCTGGGGTCGGACAGCGAGTTCCTGCAAGCGGACTTCTCCGACCTCGACGCCGTCGCGCGCCTCGCCGCCGCCGTCCGTGACCGCACCGACGAACTCGACGTGCTCGTGAACAACGCGGGCACGCACTTCGACGACGGGTGGCTGACGGACGCCGGCGTGGAGGCGACCGTCCACGTGAACCACCTCGCACCGTTCGCGCTCACGACCGCGCTCCGGGACCACCTGGCCGACGACGGCCGCGTCGTCACCGTCTCGTCCGAGGTCCACCGGCAGGCCGACCTCGACGTCGACGAACTCGGTTCGCTGGACGACTACGACGGCTTCGCGGCGTACTCCCGGTCGAAGCTCGCGAACGCCCTGTTCACCCGGGAGCTCGCCCGGCGCCTCGACGGCCCCGACGCCGTCGCCTGCCACCCGGGGTTCGTGCCGGACAGCGGGCTCTGGCGGAACAGCTCGCTGCCCGTTCGCGCCGCCATGCGCGTCTTCTCGCTGCTGCCGCGGCCACTGACGTTCGGGAGAGTCGATTCGGCCGCGTCGGCCGCCGTCACACCGACGTTCCTCGCGGCCGCCGAGACCGTCGAGAGCGGCGCGTACTACCGGGACTGTCAGCCGGTCGAACCGGCGGAACCGGCCTGCGACGACAGCCTCGCCGCGGACCTCTGGGCCTGGAGCGAGGAGCGTGTGGGCCAGTCGCTGGACGGTCGCGCCGGCCAGTAACCAGAACGCACTTTCGGGCCGACGTAGAGCCCCCGGTATGGAACTCTCCGAGAAGCGCGTCGTCGTCACGGGTGCCGCGGGGCTGGTGGGGAGCCACCTCGCGGACGCACTCGCCGACGACAACGACGTGCTCGCCGTGGACAATCTCTCGAAGGGCAGCCGCGAGGCCGTCCCGGACGGCGTCGAGTTCGCAGAGCGCGACGTCCGCGACGAGGACGACGTGGCCGCCGTCATCACGGAGGACGTCGACGTCGTCTTCCACTTCGCGGCGTACACCGACACGAACTACGGCGACCCCCGCCAGCTGTTCGAGGAGAACGGCGCGATGACGTACAACGTCCTCGAACGCATGCGCGAGGTCGGTGTCGACAAGCTGGCGTTCACGTCCTCCTCGACGGTGTACGGGGAAGCGCCGATGCCGACGCCCGAGGACTACGCGCCCCTCGAACCCATCTCCGTCTACGGCGCGAGCAAGCTCGCCGACGAGGGGCTCGTCTCGACGTACGCGCACAGCCACGGCATCCAGTCGTGGGTGTACCGGTTCGCGAACATCGTCGGGCCCCGTCAGCGCGGCAACGTCGTCCCGGACTTCATCGAGAAGCTACTGGACGACCCGGAGACCCTCGAAATCCTCGGCGACGGCCGCCAGGAGAAGTCCTACCTGCACGTCGAGGAGTGCGTCGACGCGATGACCCACGTCGTCGAGCACGCCGACGACGACCTGAACGCCTACAACCTCGGCACTCGCACGACCACGTCCGTGAACGCCATCGCCGACATCGTCGCAGACTTTCTCGGCGTCGACCCGGAGTACGAGTACACGGGCGGTGACCGCGGCTGGACGGGCGACGTGCCGAAGATGCGGCTGTCCATCGAGAAGCTCGCCGCGCTCGGCTGGGAGCCCGAACTGTCCAGCGACGAGGCCGTCCGGCGGGCGGCGGAGGGGCTCGCCGCGGAGATTCGGGCCGAGCGCGAGTCGTAGGCAATCCTTTTTCCGTCGGCCCGCGTACACCGGTCCGTGACGGGGTACGACGTCGGCGACCAGTTGCCCGTGGAGACGGTTCCACCGGGGACGAACCTCATGGTTGCCGGTCCGGCGCTGACCGGGAAGCGCGAACTCGCGCGGTCGCTGCTCGCGGCGGGCTGCCGGCAGGGCGAGGCCGCTGCGGTCGTCGGCACCCGGGACTCCGTGAAGTCGCTGAAACGCCATTCTCCCGACATCTGGAACGCGGTCCGGGACGGCCGGGGCGGCATCGTGGACTGCGTGACCAGGCAGGCCGGCGAGTCAGTCGAGGACGAGGACCTGGTGAAGTACGTGTCGTCGCCGGGCGACGTCACCGAAATCGGCATCCGGCTCGGCGGTATCTTCCAGCGCCTCCAGCGGGAGGACGTGCGAGCTCGGTTCGCCGTCTCCACCGTCTCCACGATGCTGATGTACGCCGACGTCCGCCGCGTCTACCGGTTCCTGCACGTGTACGCCGGGCACGTCGAGCGCCTGGACTGGCTGGGCATCGGCGTCCTCGACAACAGCAACAGGGAGATGTTCGACCGGCTCGCCCCGCTGTACGACGCGATGGTGCAGACGCGACGGAGCGACGACGGCACGCAGCTCCGCGTGGTCGGACTCGGCCGCGGACGGAGCGAGTGGATCGACTACTGACTGTCCTCGAACTCGGCGGCGAACTCCTCGGCCACCGCTTCTGCGGTCCCGTCGCTCTCGGCGTCGTCGTGGAACTCGTCTTCGAGGAACGTGAGAATCTCCTCGACGAGCGCGCTCGTGTCCGTGATGGAGTCGCGGTCGAAGGAGACGATGACGCCACTCCAGTCGTCGAGGGGGACCTGGACCGCGACGACGCCGTGGAACCAGCGGACGGTCGCGTCGAGGTGGCCGAACCGGGCGAACTCGGGCTGCTCGAAGCCGTCGTCGAGGCCCTTCAGGACGAGGTGCTTCGCGACCTCCTCGTACTCGGCGTCCGTGAACTCCTCGTCGACGCGGTCGGATTTGAAGACGACGTCGTAGTCGTCGCCGTCGTAGTGAACGACCGAACGGAGCTCGCCGGCATCCAGCGAGCGGATGTGGGCGGCGAGCGTCTCAGCGGACATACGAGGGTCATCGACCCCGGGTGCCGTGAATCTTCCGTCCGTGTGGTCGGAGGCCGCTGGCTCAGTCGGCCGTGAGCGTCTGTTCGTCGTCGACGATGCCGGAGAGGTACCGGTCCTCCCAGTCCCGCCGCGACCGGAGTTCGCGGCGGCCGCGGTCCGTCAGGAGGTAGCGGTTGGTTCGTTCGTCGGCTTTCGCCTTCTCCAGGAGCCCCCTCTCGACGAGGGTGTCGAGGTTCGGGTAGAGGCGCCCGTGGTTGATGTCGCCGGTGTAGTAGCCCTCGAGGTCGTCCTTAATGTCGAGGCCGTTGGGCTCGTCCAAGCCGGCCGCGACGACGAGCAGGTCCCGCTGGAATCCAGTGAGGTCGTCCATCAGTCTAGTTATCGTAATTCGGCTCGACTATATTAAACGCTCTGGCGGAACGGATAAACGGCCGGGGTGTCCGCGTCAGGCTTCGACGCGAGGTGGCGTGAGGAGGTCGGAGTCTGCGAGCGCCGCGCACGCGCCGGCGATGCTGAGGACGCGGTCCTCCGTGAAGAAGCCGGGTTCGTGGGCTTCGGCGTCGATGATGCCGACCACGTCGTCGCCGGCGAGAACGGGACAGCAGAACTCGCTCTCGACGCTGTCGTCGCACTCGTAGTAGGGGCCGTCGTAGTCGTCGACGGCGTCGACGAGTACGGCGTCACCGGACAGGCCGACGGTAGCGTTGTTCGACCGCTCGGCGAACGCCTCGGTGAGCGGGAACTCCGCCCGCGAGGGCTCGCCGACGTAGGCCTCCTTGACGAGGACTTCCTCGCCGTCGGGGTTGGTGGCGCGCCGGTAGACGCCGAGCCAGTGGGCGTTGGTCTCCTCTGCGAGCGCCCCGACGGTGGACTGGAGCGCGACCAGGCGCGCGGTGTTCGGGTGGTCGCGGAGGCGCTCGGGGTCGTACTCGAGGCCGCAGATGGGCGCGAGGTTGTAGGGGTCGTCTGCGGGGCCGACGCCGCAGGTACCGTCCTCACCGAGTTCGGGGACGGGGTAGACGTACCGGTCTTCGACGGTCTCCAGGGAGACTGTCTCGTGGGGTGGCCGAGTCACCAGCGATGCGCCGCGGCGGGCGGCGTCGACGGTGGCGTCGGCGTAGTCCGGGAGGCCGATGGCCCGGAGGTACGAGTCGTGGTCCATGGCTTCGCGTTCGGACCGCCCGCACTTATGGTCGTTCACTCCGGCAGCGTTCAGGCCTCCGCGACGACGAACAGCGTCTCGAATCGGTCGGCCGCCTCGCGAACAGTGAACCCCGCGTCCGAGAGCAGCGACTCGGCCTCGCTGGCGTCGTAGCGCTCCGCGACGGGCGGCCCGTCCTCGCCGCTGCCGGTCGCAGTCCAGTCGGCGACGACGAGGCGGGCGCCGGACGCCAGCACGCGGTGGAGTTCCGCCAGCGAGTCGGGCGTGGCGAACTCGTGGAACGTCATCGTGGACGCCGCGCCGTCGAGGGCGTCGTCGGCGAACGGGAGGTCGGCGACGTCAGCGGTGACCTGTGCGACGTTCTCCGGGCGGCCGTACTCGCGGAGTAGCTCGTGCATCTCGGCCTGAACGTCGACGGCCTCGACCGTGTCGACGAACGGTGCGAGTTCCCGGGTGTAGAAGCCGGTACCGCTGCCGAGGTCGGCGATTCGGTCGTCCGGGTCCGGGCCGAGTCCGGCGAGCAGTTCCTCTCGGGAGCAGAATCGGAAGCGTTCGGGGTCCTCGAGGTTGGCGGCACGGTCGGCGTCGAAGGTGTGGAAGCCCATCGCGTCCGAGTTACGTCGCCGCCGCGAAAAGCGTTGCTCGCCGGACCGCTTCCCTCGTTCGCAACCGTGGCGTTGGGTCGGGCTACCGGGGGCGGAGACGGCTCCGGCCGGGTTTACTTTTGATACACGCGCCTGCAAGGGCGCGACTGGTGGGGCTTCGGCCCGTCGAGTCGACCCGGAAATGTCCGGACGGACTGGCGATTGGCGGGCGAGCGAGCCTGAACCCCGCGTCCGTGTGGTGTGTCAACGGGCGACGGGCTTTTACGTTAGCAATGACCAATGTAATAGTAGTGCCGGTGTACCGCCCGGCGGCCGTCCCCTGTCGCTGACCCCTGACGACCCGGTTGCTCGCCCGGGTGTGGCATCGAGACACACACAACCAACATGACGGAAACCCTCGACCGACTGAGCGAGCAGTACGAAGCGTCGGTGCCCTCTGACCTCCGCGACAGCCGGAGCTTCGAGTGGTACCTGGAAACGCTGTACGAGGACCCCAAGGTCGCCCGCAACGCCCACCAGCGGCTCGCGGACATGTTCGACCACTACGGCACCACCACCGAGGACGGGGTCGTCGAGTACGAACTCGCATCCGAGGACCCGCTGGGCGAGGGTGCGAACACCTTCTTCGGACGGGAAGTCCACGAGTCCATCCACGAGTTCGTCAACAAGGTCAAGAGCGGGGCTCGCGGACTCGGGCCGGAGAAACGCATCATCCTGCTGCTGGGGCCCGTCGGCTCCGGGAAGTCCGACGTCGACCGACAGGTCCGGCGGTACTACGAGGACTACACCGCCCAGGACGACGGACGGCTGTACACCTTCCGCTGGACGGACCTCTGTTCGGTCATCGACGACCAGGACCCCAACGACGACACCGTCGTCTCCCCGATGCACCAGGACCCGCTGGTGTTGCTGCCGCAGAAACAGCGCCAGCAGGTCATCGACGACCTGAACGAGGAACTCGACGCCCCGTACTCGCTGCGCAACGAGCAGGCCCTCGACCCCGAGAGCGAGTTCTACATGGACGAACTGCTCGCGCACTACGACGACGACCTGCAGGCCGTCCTCGAGAACCACGTCGAGGTCACGCGGCTCGTCGCCAGCGAGAACCGCCGTGACTGCATCGAGACGTTCGAACCCAAGGACAAGAAGAACCAGGACGAGACCGAGCTCACCGGCGACGTCAACTACTCGAAGCTCGCCGTCTACGGCGAGAGCGACCCCCGGGCGTTCGACTACGCGGGCGCGTTCTGCAACGCCAACCGCGGCATCTTCTCCGGCGAGGAGCTGCTCAAACTCCAGCGGGAGTTCCTCTACGACTTCCTGCACGCCACCCAGGAGCAGACCATCAAGCCGAAGAACAACCCCAGAATCGACATCGACCAGGTCATCCTCGGGCGCACGAACATGCCGGAGTACCGGGACAAGCGCGCCGACGAGAAGATGGAGGCGTTCAACGACCGCACGAAGCGCGTCGACTTCCCGTACGTCCTGGAGTACGAACAGGAGGCCAACATCTACGACAAGCTCCTGTCGAACGCCGACGTCCCGGATGTCCACGTCGAACCCCACACGCTCGACATGGCGGGGCTGTTCGGCGTGCTGACCCGGGTCCGGGAGCCCGACACCGACAACATCGGGCTGCTGGAGAAGGCGAAGGCGTACAACGGCGAGCTCGACGACGTCGAGGACGTCGACCCGGAGAAGCTCCGGGAGGAGGCCGAGGACGCCGGCGACCGCGAGGGCATGGCCGGCGTCAGCCCCCGGTTCGTCGGCGACGAGATAGCCGCCGCCATCATGGAGTCGATGGACCGCGAGCGCGGATTCCTCTCCCCGCTGACGGTGTTCAACCGCCTGGAGGACAACCTCCCCCAGCACGGCTCCATCCCCGAGGGGAACGTCGAGGACTACCAGCGCCACCTCGAGCTGGTCCGCGAGGAGTACAAGGAACGAGCCATCGAGGACGTCCGGCACGCGCTCGCCTACGACTTAGACGAGATCCAGCGGCAGGGCGAGAAGTACATGGACCACGTGATGGCGTACATCGACGACGACACGGTCGCCGACGAACTCACGGGTCGCGAGCAGGAGCCCGACGAGACGTTCCTGCGGGCCGTCGAGGAGCAACTCGGCGTCCCCCGCGACCGCAAGGACGACTTCCGGCAGGAGGTCTCGAACTGGGTGAGCCGGCGCGCCCGCGAGGGCGAGCCCTTCGACCCCCAGGACAACGACCGGCTGCGCCGGGCGCTGGAGCGCAAGCTCTGGGAGGACAAGAAACACAACATCAACTTCTCGGCGCTGGTGTCGAACGCGGACGTCGACGAGGAACAGGACAACGAGTGGGTGGCGGCGCTCGTGGACCGCGGGTACAGCGAGGACGGCGCCCGGGAGGTCCTCGAATTCGCCGGCGCCGAGGTCGCCAAAGCGGAGCTGGAGTCGTGACCGACTACGTCGCGCGGGCGGACCGCACCCTGCGGGACGCCTACGACGAACCGATGAGCCTCTCGGAGTACGTCGACCGCGCGTTCGAGGAGCCGCTGGCGGCCGCCCACGCCAGCCGCTACCTGCTGGCGGCCATCGAGAGCGAGGGCACCCGCGAGGTCGTGGAGCACGGCGAGGAACTGGACCGGTACCGGTTCTTCGACGACCCGCACAACGACGGCGAGCACGCCGTCCTCGGGAACACCGCGACGCTGAACGCGTTCGTGGACGACCTGCGGGCCATCGCTGCCGGCCGAGGGAAGGCCGAGACCATCCTCTGGTTCGCCGGGCCGACGGCCACCGGGAAGTCCGAGCTGAAGCGGTGTCTCGTGAACGGCCTCCGGGAGTTCTCGAAGACCCCCGAGGGCCGCCGGTACACCGTCGAGTGGAACATCTCGGACGCCGAAGCGTCCCCGGGACTCACGTACGGCGAGGAGCCGGTCGACCGCGAGGAGGACTGGTACGAGAGCCCCGTGCAGGCGGCGCCGTTGTCCGTGTTCCCCCAGGACGTCCGGAAGGAGCTGCTCGCGGACCTGAACGAGCACCGGGGCGAGACGGACGAGCTCCGGGCGGACGCGGACCTGCCGCCGTTCTCCCGGGAGGCCTACGACTACCTCGAGGAGAAGTACCGCCGCGAGGGCGTCGAAGACCTGTTCGCCGCGGTCACGGACCCGAGCCACCTGCGCGTGAAGAACTACGTCGTCGACCGCGGCCAGGGCGTCGGTGTGCTCCACTCGGAGGACGCCGGAAGCCCGAAAGAACGGCTCGTGGGGTCGTGGGTCGCGGGCCTGCTCGGCAAGCTCGACTCGAAGGGCCGGAAGAACCCCCAGGCGTTCAGCTACGACGGGGTTCTCAGCCAGGGCAACGGCTGCCTCACCGTCGTGGAGGACGCCAGCCAGCACGCCGACCTGCTGCAGAAGCTGCTGAACGTCCCCGACGAGCGCCGCGTCAAACTCGACAAGGGCATCGGGATGGACCTCGACACCCAGCTGGTCGTCATCTCGAACCTCGACCTGGAGGCCCAGCTGAACAAGCACGACGACCGCCAGGGGTTCGACCCCCTGAAAGCGCTCAAGCGCCGGCTCTCCAAACACGAGTTCGGCTATCTCACCTCAGTCAGCCTCGAAACACAGCTCCTCCGGCGCGAACTCACGGGCGACTCGGCGGTCTGGACGACGACCGACCCGGACGTGCTCGCGGAGCGCGTTCGCGAGCCGGTGACCGTCTCGGTGCGCGACGAGGACGGGCCGACAGACCGCGAACTCGCACCGCACGCCATCGAGGCGGCCGCCACGTACAGCGTCGTGACGCGCCTCGACGCGGAGGACCGCCCCGAGGACCTCACGCTCGTGGAGAAGGCGCTGCTGTTCGACCAGGGGTTCGTCGGGCGCGGCGAGGACCGCCGCGAGGCCGACGAGTTCGACTTCGACGGCGACGACGATGGCGGGAACGGCATCCCCGTGACGTACACGCGGGACGTGCTCGCGGACCTCCTGCACGCCGACGCAGACCGCTCGCACCCCGAGCTCGCCGTCGAGCGCGTCGTCACGCCCGACGACGTTCTCGACGAACTGGTCGCGGGGCTCGCCGACGCGCCCGTGTTCTCGGAGGCCGAGCGCGGCGAGTTCGAGCAGCGCCTGCGCACCGTCGCCGCCCACATCCACGACCGCCAGGAGACCGACGTCCTCGAAGCCATCCTCTCCGAGGAGGGCGCCAGCGAGGGCGAGGTCGAGGAGTACGTCGACCACGTCCACGCGTGGGCGACCGACGACACCGTCGAGAACGCCCGCGGCGAGCGGGAGGACCCGGACGCGCTCGCGATGAAGGTCTTCGAGACGGAGACGCTGGGGCGCTTCGACGACGGCGACTACCTCGGGAACGACCCCGGAGAGGCCGTCCGCGAGTTCCGCGAGGACACCGTGATGACGGCGGTCACTCGACACGCCTGGGAGCACCGCGACGACGAGTTCCACGCCCACGACGTGGACCTCTCGACGGTGCCCGTCCTCCGGGACGTGCTCGCGGGTAACGACTGGGACGACGTCCGGCGCGTCCACCCGGACTTCGACCCGGCGCAGTGGCCGGACCCCCCGGAGGGAACGGAGACGGCCGCCGTGAAGGACCGGACCATCGAGTACCTCGTCGCGGAGCGCGACTACTCGCCGGCGAGCGCCGAACTGGCGTCCCGGGCCGTGGTCGCGGAGGTGGCAGACGGATGGGACTGAGAGAGGACCTCGAGCGGTTCCGGGAGGTCGGCGAGGAGCGCCGGCAGGACCTCGCGGAGTTCATCCAGTACGGCGACCTCGGCGGCAGCGGCCCGGACTCGGTCCGCGTTCCCATCAAGCTCGTCGACCTCCCGGAGTTCCAGTACGACAAGCTCGACCAGGGCGGCGTCGGGCAGGGCGACGCCGAGCCCGGCGACCAGGTCGGCGAGCCCGAGGAGGGCGACGGAGACGGCGACGAAGCCGGCGACGAGTCCGGCGAGCACGAGTACTACGAGATGGACCCCGAGGAGTTCGCCCAGGAGCTCGACGACCGCCTCGGCCTCGACCTCGACCCGAAGGGCAAGAAAGTCGTCGAGGAGACGGAGGGCGCGTTCAACGACACCGCCCGCCGCGGTCCCCGCGGCACCCTGGATTTCGCGCACCTCTACAAGCAGGGACTGAAGCGCAAGATCGCGATGGACTTCGACGAGGAGTACGTCACGGAGGCGCTGCGCGTGTCCGGCTGGGGCGTCGACGAGGCGTTCCAGTGGGCGCGCGAGCAGAACGTCCCGGTGTCGCGCGCCTGGCTGGCGGAGCGCGCGGCCGACCTCGAGGACCCCGACCGCTGGGCGTCCATCGAGGAGATGGAGACCGAACTCGACGCCGAACCGACGCAGGCGCGCATCCGCCGGGGCGGCGCCGGGCGGGTGCCGCTGCGTCGCGAGGACGAGCGCTTCCGGCACCCCAAGGTCGTGGAGCGCCGCGAGCGCAACGTCGTCGTCGTCAACATCCGAGACGTCTCGGGGTCGATGCGGGAAGCCAAGCGCGAGCTCGTCGAGCGCACGTTCACCCCGCTGGACTGGTACCTCACGGGCAAGTACGACAACGCCGAGTTCGTCTACATCGCCCACGACGCCGACGCCTGGGAGGTCGAACGCAGCGAGTTCTTCGGCATCCGGTCCGGCGGCGGCACCCGCATCTCGACGGCCTACGACCTCGCCGAGGAGGTCCTCGACGACTACCCGTTCTCGGAGTGGAACCGCTACGTGTTCGCTGCCGGCGACGGCGAGAACAGCCACGACGACACCGAGGAGAACGTCATCCCACTGATGCGGGAGCTGGACGCGAACCTCCACGCGTACGTCGAGACCCAGCCCACCGACGGCGTCCAGACCGGCACCCACGCGGGGAAGCTCCGGGACGCCTTCGGCGAGGGCGACGGCGTCGCCGTCACCACGGTCACGGAGCCCGGGGACGTGCTGGACGCCATCGAGACCATCCTGAGCACCGAGGACAATGACGAGACCTGAACCAGAGAAGCGGGAGACGGCCAGCGAACTCACCGAGTCAGCCCGGGAGGCGAACGCGCTCGCCCGGAAGCTCGGCCTCGACCCCTACGACGTCCAGTACTGGGTCGTGGACCACGACGAGATGAACGAACTCATCGCCTACGACGGCTTCCAGACCCGGTACCCGCACTGGCGGTGGGGGATGAAGTACGAGAAGCAACGCAAGCAGACGCAGTTCCTCGGCGGGAAGGCGTTCGAAATCGTGAACAACGACGACCCCTCGAACGCCTTCCTCCAGGTGAGCAACGACCTCGCCGACCAGAAGGCGGTCATCACGCACGTCGAAGCCCACGCGGACTTCTTCAACAACAACCGCTGGTTCGGGCTGTTCGCGGACGGCGACGGGCCGAACGCGGCGGCGATGCTGGAGCGCCACGCGAACCGCGTCGAGGAGTTCCTCGAAGACCCCGACATCGGACGGGAGGCCGTCGAGCGGTTCGTCGACACCGTGCTCACCATCGAGGACAACATCGAGTACCGGCGGGCGTTCGAGCGCGACCCCGAGGGCAGCGACCCGGACGCGCTGGCGGACACGCTGGCGTCGCTGGGCGTCAGCGACGAGGTCCGCGACGAGGTGTTCACGGAGGACTGGCTGGAGGGCGTCGACGGCGTCGACGACGACATCCGGTTCCCCGAGGAGCCCGAGTACGACCTGCTGGCGTTCCTCCGAGAACACGGCCGGACGTTCGACGAGGACGCCGAGAAGGCCGTCGAGTTCGAGGACTGGCAGCGCGAACTCGTGGAGATGCTGCGGCGGGAGGCGTACTACTTCGCGCCCCAGCGCACGACGAAAGTGATGAACGAGGGCTGGGCGGCGTACTGGGAGTCGATGATGATGGGCGAGGAGGCGTTCGCCGGCCCCGAGGAGTTCCTCGACTACGCCGACCACCAGGCCCGCGTCCTGAACAGCCCGGGGTTCAACCCGTACAAACTCGGGAAGGAGCTCTGGGAGTACGTGGAGAACCGCGCGAACCGCCGGGAGGTCCTCGAGCGGCTGCTGCGCGTGGAGGGCGTGACGTGGCGGAACTTCCACGACACCGTCGACTTCGAGGCGGTCGCGGACGCGCTGGAGCCGCCCGCGGCGCTCGCAGCGGTCGACCCCGAGGACCTCGACGCTGTGGAGTCGCTACCCGGCGAGTACGTCGACTTCGGCGCGCTGGCGGCGGCTCGCGAACGCGACCTCGACGTCGAGCGCTTCCCCTGGAAGCTGTTCACGTACGCGGGGCTGGCGCGCCGGCACTACTCGCTGGCGAAGCCCCAGTACCGGGGGTTCCTGGGGCGCGTGACCCGGGACGAGCTGGAGTCCGTGAGTCGCTATCTCTTCGAGACCGAGCGGTACGCGACGGTGGCGGACGCGCTCGCGGAGGTGGACTTCGCGGCGGGCTGGAACCGCATGTACGCGGTCCGGGAGAGCCACAACGACGTGACGTTCGTCGACGAGTTCCTCACTCAGGAGTTCGTCGACGCCAACGACTACTTCGCCTACGAGTTCAGTCAGACCCGCGGCGACTTCCGGGCGACGAGCACGGCCGCCGAGGACGTGAAACGCAAGCTCCTCCTCCGGTTCGCGAACCTCGGGAAGCCGACCGTCGCGGTGTACGACGCGAACCACGAGAACCGCGGGGAGCTGTTGCTCGGCCACGAGTACAACGGCGTGATGCTCGACCTCGAGGAGGCGGAGGCGACCCTCAAGCGCGTGTTCGAACTGTGGGGACGGCCCGTCGTGTTGCACACGGTGACCAAGCGCGTGACGGACGCCGAGCGGAAACGCGCGCGCCGCAACGACCGCGAGCCCGAGCCGGAAGAAATCGGACTGAAGCTCCGGTACGACGGCGAGGAAGTCGAACACTCGGAGCTCGACTGGGGCGCGGTCGACCACCTCGCCGCGGACGACCTCGACTACGACACGAAGCCCGAGGAGTGGCTGTGAGCGGACCGGCGACGCGGCGACAGCCGGGCCGGCCGTCGCGCTATCGCTGACGGTCCGGGGCCGTTAGTCGAGTCACGGCGGGTGTGGTCCCGCCCTGTGGGTCGACTCTCGGGGAGAATCAGGTCGTGACGACGGTGACGGCGCCGTCGAACTCGAGGATGATGCGCTGGGTGACGTCCCCGAAGATGGCTTTCCCGGTCGGGGAGCGCTTGCGGCCCGCGAGGAAGATGTGGTCGGCGTCAGTGCTGTCGGCGAACTGGAGAATCTCGTCGCCTTTCTCTCCGACTCGGCCGACGGCCTCCGGCTCGATGTCGATGTCGTCGAGGACGTCCCGACCGATGTCCTTCGCGAACGTGCGGGCACCGTCCTGGGCCTCGTCGATGGTGTAGTTGACGTTCAGGTCGGGGATGCTCGCCATCGACTCGCGGCGGTCGCTGTACTCGTCCTCGGTGGTGACGTGCAGCAGGACGAGGTCCGCACCGACGCCGGCTGCGAGTTCACCTGCCTCTCGGACCAGCTCTTTGGCGGAGTCGCTGGCCTCGACGACTGCGATCGCTCGTTCCATATCGGGGACGGCGGAACCCACGACAATAAAAGGTGGTGCGGTAGTTTTGGGCATGAACAACACATTTGTAGGGGTAGTGAGAATTGCCGGTAATGAGTCTGCGGCGTCTGATTGGGGAGGTTCGAGGGCAGGAGAAAACCCTCACCGTCTACGCTCCGCCCGAGTCGGACGTGGTGGAGGCGGTCCGGGAGTACTTCGCGTCACAGCACGTCACCATCCGGCACGAGTCGACGGACGGGGACTCGCGAGCCGTGCTCTCGGACGACGGCGAGGAACTGGCGGTCGTCGACGGCGGCGCCCTCCGCGAACTGACCTCCCGAGCCCTCCACGAGGTCGGGGACGAGGCGCCGTACAGCCCGCTGCTCGCGCACCTCGACGGGACGACGTTCACCTCCTACGACCGCCGCCAGATGACACTGGCGTCCCGCGAAATCGAGGACCGCGCGTGGCGAGCGAACCAGGGCGAACTGCACTCTGGGTTCCAGACGCTCTCGAACGTCGTGGCCGAACGGGAGACCTACGACCAGTTGGCGAGCAGCGGGCTGGACGTCACCGTCTACGGGGTGCCAGACGAGGACCTCGGGGCGGCGCCGTTCTCGGTGTTCGGCATCGACACCGAGGAGGTGGCTGCGACCTGGTTCGTGGTGTTCGACGGCGGCGGGAACCGCGAGCAGACCTCGGCGCTGCTCGCGGAGGAGCGCGGCGAGGACTTCTACGGCGTCTGGACCTACGAACCGGGGCTGGTCGAGCGCGCGCTCGACGTGCTGGAGGAGGTCCGAGAACAGGTGTGAGTTCCCCGTCCCGAAGCTATTTCCGTGGTGCTGGGGGAGAGTCTGACGTGAGGGGGTTCAGGGATGTCGTCGCGGACATTGGGGGGCGAACGCGGGTGCTCACCATCCACAGCGAGGGCGAACGCGAACTAGTGTCTGCTGTTCGGTCGTACTTCGCGTCCCAGAACGTGACCGTGGCCGTCGAGGAGTCGAGCAGCGACGACCGAGTCGTGCTGTCCGACTCCGACGGGACAGCGCTCGTGACGGTGGGCCTCGACGCGCTCCGAGACCTGACACGGGGGTTCGAGCGCGGTGTCGGCGACGGCGCGTCGTACACCGAACTGCTCGCGCACCTCGACCAGACGACGTTCGTGTCCTACGACCGCCGCCAGATGCTCCAGGCGACACGAGAGGTCGAGGACCGCGCGTGGCGAGCGGGCGAGGGCAGCCTGTACGCCGGATTCCAGCGGCTGTCGAAGTTCCGCGACCAGCGCCGAGTGTACGAGCGGCTGGCGGGCACTGACCTGGACGTCCACGTCTACGGGCAGCCCGACGAGCAGGTGTCGCTGCCGTCGTCGCTGACGGTCCACGAGCGAGAGTCGACGGCGTTCCTGGAGACCTGGTTCGTGCTGTTCGACGCCGACAAGGCGGGTGATTCGGCGATGCTGCTGGCGGTCGAGGAGGCGGACAGCTTCGAGGGGTTCTGGACGTTTGACGACGACCTGGTGGCGGACGGGATGACGGCGCTGTGGGCGGAGACGTAGCCAACGCTTTTCTTGCGGGGTGCCGACCGGCCGGTATGCGAGTGTTCGACACGGAGCGGCTGGTGGACGGGCGACGAGACGACGCCGTCGAGGACGCGCGGCTGGTGGTCGACGACGGCGAGGTCGTCGACGCGGGACCACGCGAGCACGTCGACGCGCCGGCAGACGCCGACAGTGAGTCGCTCCACGACGCGACTATCGTTCCGGGGTTCGTGGACGCACACGTCCACCTGCAGGGCGCCCGCTCGATGAACGTCGAGGACTGGCTGGCGACGCCCGACTCGGAGGCCGCGGCGCGCGCGACCACCGACCTCCGGCGGCTGGCCGCCGCCGGGTTCACGAGCGTCCGCGACCTCGGAAGCTCCGTCGGCCTGGGGCTCCGAGCGGCCATCCGTAGCGGCGATGTACGGGGGCCACGCGTGTTCACGAGTGGGCGCGCAATCTCCCAGACGGCGGGCCACGGCGACGTCCACGGCGTCGCCCACGAGCGCGTGGCCGACGGGACGCCGCTGGCGACGCTGGCCGACGGGCCGACGGAGTGCCGGACGGAGGCGCGCAAGCGCCTGCGGGAGGGCGTCGACTGTCTGAAAATCATGACGACGGGTGGCGTGCTCAGCCAGCGCGACACCCCGGACGTCCGGCAGTTCACGGACGACGAGATCGCGGCGATGACCCAGGAGGCCGAGCGCGTCGGCGTCCAAGTCGCCTCGCACGCGCAGGGCGCCGACGGCATCGTGGCCGCGCTCCGGAACGGCGTCGACACCATCGAACACGGCTTCCACCTCGACGACCGGGGCCTCGACCTGCTGGCCGAGCGGGACGCGACGTTCGTCCCGACGCTCGCTATCATGCACCGCATCACCGAGCGCGGCGACGACCACGGCGTCCCCGAGTGGGGGATGGAGAAGTCGCGAGCGGCCCGCGAAGCGCACCTCGACGCCGTCGAGCGTGCCTACGAGGCGGACGTGCCAATCGCTGCGGGGACGGACTTCATGGGCCCCGAGTTGGTGCCACACGGCGAGAACGCCCTGGAGATGGAGCTTTTCGTCGAGGAAGTCGGGATGACCGAGATGGACGCCATCCAGGCGGGGACGCGCGTGTCGGCGCGGACGCTCCCGCGAGACGACGTGGGGACGCTGGAAGCCGGCCAGCGTGCAGACTTCGCCGTGCTGTCCAGGGACCCGCTGGCAGACATCACTGCGGTCCGGGACGTCGAGGCCACCTACGTCGGCGGCGAGCGCGTCGACGGCTACTCGTAGGCGCGGGTTCGCCACGCCGTCGCGAGCGCGATGCAGAGGACGACCACGCCGTAGGTCGCGACGGCAACGACGGAGTTCCGGCCGGCCGCCTGCAAGCCGGCGAACGCGAGCGTCGCGACGCCGAAGGCGGTGAGCGAGAGCGCGAGCACGACCGAGAGCGCCGCCGGGTCGGTCGCTGCGTCGGCGTCGTACAGCGGCAGCACCTCGACCGAGCCGGCACTGTACAGCACCCAGCCGCCGGCGAACAGCGCCGCCGCGATTGCGAGGTAGGGCGCGGCCGCGACCAGTTCCATACAGAGTCCTGCAGTACGTCGGTCTTAATCCTTCCCCTGAGCGCCTGTCGGACGGAGACCTGTGCTGCCGGGGACGCGGCCCAGGGTTCAGGACGCCCCCGGTGCTACCGGAGGTATGCGCGACCTCTCACAGGAGCTGACGTCCGGCCAGCCGTACCCCGGAGACCCACCAGCCCGCGTGACGCCGCACGCGACGATGACCGAGGACGGCTACCGGGTCGCCGAACTCGCCTGCAGCACGCACTCGGGGACACACGTGGACGCGCCGAGCCACCTCCGCGAGGACGGCGCGTCCCTGGGGGCGTTCGACGTCGCGGAGTTCCGGTTCGACGCCCGCGTCCTCGATTGCACAGACCTCGGGGCGCGCGAGCAGATTCCCGCCGAGCGCGTCCCGGAGACGGACGCCGACCTCCTCCTCGTCCACACCGGGTTCGCGACGCACTGGGGGGACGACGAGTACCTCGACCACCCGTACCTCTCGGCGCCGGCGGCCGAACGCTGCGCGGGCCGGGAGTGCGCGGTCGGCCTCGACGCCGCGAGCGTGGACCCGACGCCGTCACCGAACGCGAGCGACGACGAGCCCGCGGGCTACCCCGCTCACCACGCGTTGCTCGGCGCCGGTCTCCCGATTCTGGAGAATCTAGCGAATCTGTCCGGGCTGCCGGAGCGCGTCACGGTCCACGGCTACCCGCTGCCGGTCGACGCGGACGGCGCCCCCGCAAGGGTCGTCGCCGAGTTCTGAGCCGGGCCGCCGGTCACTCCTCGACGGTGCCCTGGCTGCGGATGAATCCGGACTTGAAGCCGATCCAGCCGAGGACGCTGATGAACAGAATCGGCGGCAGGATGACGAACCCCCACAGCGGATTCAGGCCCCACTGGAGGAGGAGCACGACGTCCGCGAGCCCGAGCAGCAGGAACGGCAGGATGGCGAGGCCGGCCTGTTTGCGGCTGCCCGAACTCCCGTCGGTCGGTGTCGGCACGTCCATACCCGGCGGTTCGCGGGCCACCAGCAAAAGCGAACCGGCTCCCGTCGAGCAGTCGCCTCGCCCGCCGTATCACATTCCGTACACGGTCTCGGTGTGGGCGCGGTGCTGAAACGGCGTGTCTGTCGGCGTTGAGCCGCCTCGGAGCGTCGGCTTGTCGAGCGCACGCGAGCCGGCCACGTTCGTCTCGAGTTTGAAACCGGAAGCCGGCACGGAACTCGACCCAGCCCTCTTCCGTGCAGCGACCGACGGGCCGAATGGAATGTCCTGGTTCGACTCGGACTCCTCGACCGCGACCAGCGCGGACTCAGAGGTCGTCCAGGGGCTTCGAGGCGCAACTAGACTCTTCGAGCGGTACGAGCTCGCCATCACGGTAGCACTGTTCTTCACCGTCACGACGGCGTTCGGTCTGGCGTGGCACTCGGTCGCCACCCAGCAGATCGGGAACAACATGAGCGCGCTCGTCGTGTGGTTCTCGGTCATCTTCGCGGCCGGCGCCGCTATCCTCGGCGGCACAATCAAACTCTGGGCGGCCGTCCAGGAGCGCCGCCGCGACCTGACGTAAGCGGGGACCGCGAGCGTTTTCACCGGTGCGCCCCGAGTGAGCGGTGTGAGCGAGTACGTCACCCACGAGAGCCTGACGTCGGTCGTGGGCACGGTCGAGCGCGCGGGCGGCACGCGCCGGCTCGAGGTCCGACTACCGACCGACAGCGACGCGTCCTTCCCGGTCGGAGACGTGGTTCGCGTCGTCCTCGATGGGAGCGAGCACCGGGCGCGCGTCGACCAGACCGCCGACGGAACGCCCGTGTTCAGGGGCGCCTACGACACGCCGAGCCAGGCCCGGGACCCGGGCGCCGCGACGAACCGGCTCGGCGAGTGGGTCGAAGACGTGGGCCTGAAGGCGGGGCGTTCGGTCCACGTAGACGTCGTCGAGGAGGGATTCAAGTACGGCGTGCGGGCGCCGGGCGCCGACGCGACCTACGAGTCGACCGGCCAGCCCGACCCCGGACTGGCGGACATCGCGGCGTCGCTCGACGACGAGTAGCTTCGGGGGCGGTCAGTCGAGAACTCTGGCGCCAGTGACCTCGAAGCGCGCGCCGCGGTCGCCGTCCGTCGGCACGGCGTCGACCCGCCAGTCGTGCGCTTCGGCGATCTCCCGGACGATGGCGAGCCCGAAGCCCGTGCCGTCGGCGGTGGACGTGAATCCGCGCTCGAAGACGTCGTCCAGGGAGTCCTCGGGGATGCCCGGCCCGTCGTCCTCGACTGCGAAGCCGTCCGGGAGCGTGGCGACGGTGACGGTGACGCCGTCGCTCCCGTCCCCGGAAGCGTCCTGCTGGGCCCCCGAGTCAGGGCTCGTGGAGCCGTGCTCCACGGCGTCGTCGGACTGCTGCGCAGTCCGGTTGTGTGTCGAACCGTGTTCGACAGCGTTCCGGAAGAGATTCTCGAAGAGCTCGAGGAGGCGGCCGTGGTCGGCTGCCACGCACGCGTCGTCGACCTCGCAGTTGATAGTCGCGGCCGGCGTGTCCACGGAGTTCCAGGCGTCGCTGGCGGCGTCGGCGAGCGACACCGACTCCGTCTCGTCGACGAGTTGGCCCTGCCGAGCGAGCGCGAGCACGTCCTCGACGAGCGAGTTCATGCGGTCCAGAGCGTCCGCAGCCCGGTCGAAGTGCTCGGGGTCACCGGTCTCTCGCGCGAGGTCGAGGCTCCCCGCGGCGACGTTCAAGGGGCTGCGGAGGTCGTGGCTGACGACGCCCGCGAACTGGTCGAGGCGTTCGTTCTGGCGTTCGAGCTCCCGCTCGCGTTCCTTGCGTTCGGTGATGTCGCGGATAGACGCCAGCACGGCGGGCTCCCCCTGGTACGTGATGATTGTCGTGGAGAACTCGCAGTGGCGGACGCCGCCGTCGGGTCGCTGGACGCGCGCCTCGAAGGTCTCCTGGTCGCCGACCTCCGCTGCGCCGTCGGTGACCGTCGTGAGCTTCTCGTGGTCGTCGGGGTGGACGACGTCTCGGACGTCGGTCTCGAGGATGGTCGCTTCGTCGCGGCCGAACAGTTCGGTGCCGCGGGGGTTCACGAAGTCGTAGCCGTCGTCGCGGTGGATGGTGACGGCGTCGTGGCTCTGCTCGATGACGGTCCGGTACTTCTCTTCGCTCTCCCGGAGCGCCTGGTCGGACCAGAGCCGGCTGAGCGTCTCGCCCACGTGAGACATCAGCAGTTCGGCGAGTTCGGCGTCCCGCTCGGAGAACGCCGCTTCGCGCTCGGCGGCCGCCTGGAACACGCCGACGTCCTGAATCGGGACGCTGAGCACCGACCGGTAGGCCTCGTTGGCGGGTTCGGCGTCGTCGACGGCGGTCACGTCGTCGACGATGACGCGTTTGTTGTTCTGGTAGGTCTGGCCGGCGACGCCCGCGTCGTCGGGGCGTCGGATGGAGTCCTCGGAGTCCAGGCCCGTCGAGAGCGCGACCGGAACCAGGTGCCCGTCCCGCGCCACGTCGATGCCGCAGATGTCGAACTCGAGGATGTTCTCCGCGGCGTCGATGGCGAGGTGGTAGATGGACTGCTCTTCCTCGCAGCCGACCATCTGGGCGGCGATGCTGTGGAGTTTGCGGAACTGCCGGCGTTCGACTTCGAGCTCCGAGTCCAGGTCGCGGTTGGCGGCTTCGTTCGCGAGTTTTCCGGCGGCGAGCGCGACCGTGCTGCCGGCGGCGAGGAGGGTGTCGGTGTCCGCCGGGTCGACGGCGTCGGCGGCGGCGAACGCGAGCGTGCCGTGGCGGTCGTCGCCGTCACTCAGGGGGACGTGGCGTTCGCGGCCCGCGTCCGCGTCGACCGTTTCGACGCACTCCGCGTCCGGTGGCGTCTCCGGCGGGGCGGGGTCCTCGATGCCCGCCGCGGCTTCGACGCCGGACGCGTACACGTACGCGTAGTCGGGGCCGCTGTCGACGACGGCACGACAGACGCCGTCGTGTAAATCGACGACAGATTCGGCCCTGTGGGCCGCCCTGCGAACGTTCGAGAGCAATCGACGTTCGTGAGTCATTCGGTCAGTCGCTGCCGGTCTGTCCGTTCGGGAGGTCGCGGAACGCCACCCGAAAGTCGTCGTGACCGAAGTCGGTCACCGTGTCGTTGATCTGCGAACGAAGGTCCTCAATGCGGTCGACGAGGTCTTCGTAGGAAGTGTCGAGCTGGATGCTGCCGTCTTCGGCCTCCGATTCGAGGAGAGCGCGCTTCGACATCAGCGAGTACAGCTCCTGGAGCTTGTCGTCGTACTTCGAGCGGTCGAGCAGCGTCTCGACAGTGGACGTGAGGTCGTCTCGGTCGACGGGTTTCAGCAGGTACTCGTCGAAGCCGAGTTCGACCACGTCCGTGTTCGGTCGGACGCCGGTGACCATCGCGACCCGGCACTCGTACTCTGCGTGCCGGATGCGTTCGAGAACGTCCTCCCCGGAGAGTCCGGGCATGCGACGGTCGAGCAAGACTACGTCGACGTCGTCGGTGTCGAGGGTGTCGAGTGCCACGGACCCGGTGGTGGCAGTCACCACGTCGTACTCGTCGTCCAGCCACGCGGCGTAGACGTCGGTGAGTGCCTCGTCGTCGTCGACCACTAAGACTTCTGCCCCTGTGTTTGTCATACAAGCGGTTCCTTTCGGTACGTGTCGAAGCTGCCCAGTTAAAGGTTTCTCCCCGGTTCTCAATTCGCTGTACTTGCCGGCGACGACGGGCGAGTACCACCGGGAAATTAGCTTAAAAAGCTTTCGCTGTTTCGAGTTGCTTCCCGGTAATCGTTTGGCTAGCCAAAAAGCGGATTAATCGTGTAGGATAGGGGCCTTCGACGGCGTTTTAGGTATGAGAACTAGACACACGACCGCGAAACATTTATATACTTGTCGCTGTTACTTTGCATCACACCCAACCGGGCAGGGGAGTCGGTTGTTGCCCGGTGATTCACCATAATGAGTGACAGTACAATCCGAACCTACAGCGGTGACCAGCACCAGACAGAGAACGAGTCGACGTCGACGGCCGACGAGAGCGTCCTGACCTGCCCCGAGTGCGGCGGGCAGGTCGTCGACGACGAGGAGCACGGCGAATCCGTCTGCGTCGAGTGCGGACTCGTCGTCGAGGAGGACGGCATCGACCGCGGGCCCGAGTGGCGCGCGTTCGACTCCAAGGAGAAAGACCAGAAGTCCCGCGTGGGCGCGCCGACGACGAACATGATGCACGACAAGGGGCTGTCGACGAACATCGGCTGGCAGGACAAGGACGCCTACGGCAACAGCCTCTCGTCCAACCAGCGCCAGAAGATGCAGCGGCTGCGCAAGTGGAACGAGCGCTTCCGCACCCGCAACAGCAAGGAGCGCAACCTCAAGCAGGCCCTCGGCGAAATCGAACGCATGGCCTCCGCCCTCGGCCTCCCGAAGGAGGTACGCGAGACGGCGTCGGTCATCTACCGCCGCGCGCTCTCCGAGGACCTCCTCCCCGGCCGCAGCATCGAGGGCGTCGCCACGGCGGCCCTCTACGCGTCGGCCCGACAGCTGAACACGCCGCGGTCCATCGACGAGGTGGCGAACGTCAGCCGCATCGACGAGATGGAGTTCAAGCGCACGTACCGCTACATCGTGCGCGAGCTGAGCCTCGAAGTCGCGCCCGCGGACCCCGCGCAGTACGTCCCCCGGTTCGCCAGCGAACTCGACCTCCCCGACGAGGTCGAGCGACGCTCCCGAGAACTCCTCGAGAACGCCCAGAAGGACGGCGTCACGTCCGGGAAGTCCCCGGTCGGGCTCGCCGCAGCGGCCATCTACGCGTCCAGCCTGCTCACCAACCACAAGGTGACCCAGAGCGAGGTCAGCGACGTCACCGACGTCAGCGAGGTCACCATCCGGAACCGCTACCAGGAGCTCCTGGAAGCGACCGAAGCGGCCGCCTAGAACCGTGTCGCAGTCTCTAATCGGCGCTCTCGTCTGATTCTCTCTTCGCCGGTCGTCGCCCCGTAGCGGCAGCTACGCGTAGTCCCGTTCGCCGGCCTCGACAGCGACGGGGACGTGGTTGTCCGACGGCGGGACTGCACACGCGAAGTTGTCGCTGTACGCGCAGAAGGGGTTGTACGCGAGGTTGAAGTCGAGGGCGATGGGGTCGCCGTCGTCGGCGTCCGCCGGGTCGACGTCCAGGTAGCGGCCGCGGTCGTAGGTCGTTTCGCCGTTCGTCGCGTCCGTGAACGGGACGAACAGCGTCTCCTCGCCCTCGACGTGGAACGCGGTCAGCGTGTGGTGGTCGCCGTCGAGGTCGAATCCGAGGACGGCGGCCCGCGTGTACTCCGCGGGCGGCCCCTGGGTCGTCTCCAGTTCGACGGACTCGGTGTCCGCGACCGTGCTGTACTTCGCCGTCACTCGGAACGCTGGGTCGGGGCCGAAGTAGTCGAGGCCGTCGAACCCGTCGCGGTCCGCCGGCGGAATCGGCGACTGGTCGTGGCTGCCGAAGAAGTCGTCTTTCTCCGCGCGGAACTCGCGGACGCGGTCCCGCCACTCGGCCTCGTCGAAGTCCTCGTTCATGCGTGCAGTGTGTCGGTCGACCACCCTAACTGTGGCGACGCGGACGGACACCCTTTTGACTGGTCCGGTCCCTGGTGTACGTATGCACGTTCTCGACGGGAGTTCCGGTGGCGGTCAACTCGTCCGCACGGCGCTGTCGTGCGCGGCGGTCTCCGGAGAGCCCTTCCGGATGCGGTACGTGCGGCGCGCGCGGTCGAACCCCGGGCTGCAGGCCCAGCACTGCGCCGCCGTCGAAGCCGTCGCCGACGTCTGTGACGCCGCGACAGAGGGAGTCGAAGTCGGTTCGGAGGCGTTCACGTTCGAGCCGCGCGTGGCCGCCGAGGAGGCCGACGAGGAGGAACCGGTACTCGGCGGGTCGACGAGCGTCGAGGTCGGGACGGCGGGCTCCGTCCCGCTGGTCTTCGACGCGCTGCTGCCGGTGGCGACCGCCCTCGAAGAGCCGATCGAGGCGACGCTCACGGGCGGCACGGACGCCAAGTGGGCGCCGCCGTTCGACTACTTCCGGCACGTGAAGCTGCCGCTGCTGCGCGAGTACGGGCTGGACGCCGACGTCTCGGTCGGCCGACGGGGCTTCTACCCCCGCGGCGGTGGCGAGGCGACGCTGACGGTCCGGCCGTCGGAGTTCGACCCGCTCGCGCTCACGGAGCGCGGCGCCCGCGAGTCGCTGACCGCGTACTCCGTCGCCGAGGCGTCCCTCGAGGAGGACGAGGTCGCCGAGCGCCAGGCGGAGGCGGCCGCGCCGGACGCGGCCCACGAGATCGAGTACGCCGAGGCCGACTCGGTCGGCTCGGCCGTCGTGCTCGCCGCCGAGTACGAGCACTCTCGCGCGGGCTTCACGGGCCTCGGCGACCGCACGACGTCCGCGGAGGAGGTCGGTGAGGAAGCCGCGGAGGCGTTCGCCGAGTTCGAGGACGGCGACGCCGCGGTCGACGGCCGGCTCGCGGACCAGCTCGCCCCGATTCTCGCGGTCGCCGGGGGCGAGGTGCGGGCGCCCGAGGTGACGACGCACGTGGAGACGGTCGTGGACTTGCTCGGGGAGTTCGACTACGACGTGACCGTCGAGGACGACGGCGACGCGGTCGTGCTCTCGGCCTGACGCGCGGTCGAACCTTCCTGCGGGCCTTCAGACGAACAGCGACGCGAGTCCAGCGGTCGCGCCGGCGACGGCGAGCCAGCCGGCGAAGTTCCACCAGGGGACACCGCGGTACGTCGGCCCGCCGAGGTCGGTGTGGTACGTCCAGTGGCCGTCCGCGACACCTTGGGGGTCAGCGACGACGTCGTAGGCCGTCGCGAGCACGGCCGCGAGCGCGACAGCGAGCCAGCCGTCGGTCGCGAGCAGCGCGAACCGGTAGGCGACGTAGACGGTGCCGGTCCAGCCCGCGAGGACGTACAGTGGCACGCCGAGCAGTTTCGGGCCGACGTGGTGTTCCAGCCAGCCGAGCCGTATCACGACGAGTTCCGCGAGGTACGCGACGACTGCGCCGCCGACGAACAGCGCGAGGGTCGCGTCCAGCGGCCACGTGACGACGGCGGTGGCGAGCGCGACCGCCCAGAGGGCGAGCACGCTCGCGACGAAGGTGCGCGTGTTCGGCATACGGGAACGGCGTCGGCCCGCGGCAAAAGTCGGTCGGTGGGCTCACTGGGCGAGCGTGTCGTTGCCGGGTGCGTCCTCTGGCGCGAGCGCGACCGGCGACTCGTAGGTCACCGACGACCGGTGGACAGTGACGTCGACGGTGGCGCTGTAGATGGCGTGCCGCGTGGTCGGGGCGGTCGTCGGGAAGGTTCCGACTTCGCGGTCGACGAACAGCTGGTAGCGGCCGGTCGCCCGGTCGCCGCCGGTGACGGTGACGTTGTAGGGCGCGTCGACGCCAGCGGCGAACGTGACGTTCGCGTCCGAACCGTTCACGGTTCCCTCGGTGAGGTCGATGGCGACTGTGGCGTCGTCGTGGGGGATGGAGACCGCGCTGCCGTTCTCGGTGACCGTGACGGTGGCGTCGCCGGAGCCGTCCTCGGCCACGTCGACGCGCCAGTAGTCGCCGTCGCCGTCCGAGACGTTGACCGACACCGGCGAGGTCGAGGCGGGGTCGGCGACCACGACGAACCGCCGGACGTCGGAGACGCCGCTCGCGACCGTCCAGGCGGTGTTGCCACCGCCGTCGGTGAACTCGGCGTCAGTGTCCTGGACGATTCTGCTCCCGTTGGTCGTGGTATTCAGTTCGACGGCGGACACCGTGCCGTCCGCTGCGGTGAGGCGGCTGGCGTTCGCGTCCCACGCGACGACGCCGGTCTGGAGGGCGTCTTGCAGCGTGACGTAGTCGGTGTCGTCGTGCCGGTTCGTCTCGGCGAGGAGGCCGCCGACGCCCTCGGTGACGGCGCCCTCGAAGGCGAGCGCGTCGTCGGCGGAGTCGGGGTTCCGCGTGGCGAGGTTCTCGGTGAACACGACGGCGTTGAGGACGAGCGCGAGCGCGACGAACGCGACGGCGAGGCCGAGCGCCGCGACGAGCAGCATCTGGCCGCGGTCGGCGCCGCGGTCGTCCCCCCTGAGCATGCCGGGTGGGAGGCTCCGCGACGGGAAAAGCGTTACCGCGCTCGCGCCGTGCTGACGAGGCCGACGCCGAGACACATGAGCGCGCCGCCGGCGAGGAAGCCGGGGCCGAGTGTCTCGCCGAGCAGCAGCGCGCCGAGGCCGGCGCCGACCAGCGGCTGCGCGAAGAACGTCGCCGCGACGAGCGTCGCCGACCCGCGGGCGACGCCCCGGTACCAGAGCCACCAGGCGGCCGCCGTGCTGGCGAGCCCGAGGTAGGCGACGGCCGCGACGGCGCCCGGCGTGACCGTGACGGTGGCGTCCGTGAGCGCGAGTTCGGCGGCGGCGGGGACGGCGAGCATGGGTGCGGCGGCGAGCGCGCTGTACGTCGCGGCGAGCAGCGCGCCGTGCTTCCGGACGAGCCGGGCGCCGTCGACGGTGTAGGCTGCCCACGCGGCGCTCGCGGCGAGCAGTGCGAGCAGCCCAATCGAGTCCGCGCCGCCGAGCGCGAGGCCGTACCGGCCGGCGACGACGAGGAGGGTGCCGACGCCCGCCAGCGCCATCCCGGCGACCGACCGCGCCGTGAGGCGTTCGTCCAGCAGGGCGACGCCGAGCAGCATCGTGAACGCCGGCGTGAGCATCGTCAGCAGCGACCCCTGGCTGGCGTTCGTGCGGTCGGTGCCGACGAACTGCGTGGACAGCGTGACGGCGACCCAGAAGCCGAGCCGCAGGACCGTCCGGCGGTCGCGGCCGGAGAGCCCGGGAATCGCGCCGCGCGCCCGGAGCACGGCGTAGAGGGCGGCGCCGCCGACGGCGACCCGGAGGAAGGCGAGCGTGACCGCCGGCACCGCGACGAACACCCACTTGGAGACGACGTACATGCCGCCCCAGAGGGCGCTCGCGGCGAGCGGCGCGGCGGTGTCGCGGAGAGCCATACAGGGGGTGGCCGTCGCCCACGCTTAGGCCTTCGCGAACCCACCACTATTTGTCCGGGCCGGCGTAGGCCGGGGCGTGCACGTGGTAGTACAGGGGCCGGGGTCGCTCGGGTCGTTAGTCGGCGGGCTGCTCGCCGCGGCCGGCGAGGACGTGACACTGCTCGGGCGGCCGGGCGACCACCTGGACCGGGTCGCCGCCGAGGGGCTGGTCGTCGAACACCCGGACGGCGGCGAGACGGCGACCCGCCCGGCGACCGCGACGAACCCGGCGGTCGCGGCGGACGCCGACCTCGTGGTGGTCTGCGTGAAGAGCTACGACACGGACGCGGCCGCCGAGGCGCTCTCGGGTCACCCGACCGGGGGCGCCGTCCTGACCCTCCAGAACGGCCTGGGGAACGCCGAGACGCTCGCCGAGTCCGTCGGGGAGGCGGCCGTGCTGGCGGGGACGACGACCCACGGCGCCGTCCTCGAAGCGCCCGGGGTCGTCCGGCACGCGGGCGAGGGCGAGACCACCGTCGGCCGGTACGCCGGCGGGACCGACGCGTCCGTGCGCGACGTGGCCGACGCGCTCTCGGCGGCCGGCCTGGACGCGTCGGTGACCGACGACCCGGAGCGCGCGGTCTGGACGAAGGTCCTGGTGAACGCCGGCATCAACGCGGCGACGGCGCTCGCTCGCGTGCCGAACGGCGCGCTCGTCGAGACCGGAGCGGGCGAGCGGCTGCTGGAGCGCGCCGTCACCGAGGGCGCCGCCGTCGCGCGGGCCGAAGGCGTCGACGTCCCCGGGGACGTCGTCGAGCAGACCCGGTCGGTTGCGCGGCGGACGGCGTCGAATCACTCCTCGATGCGTCAGGACCTCGACCGCGGCTCCCGGACCGAGGTCGAGGCGCTGCACGGGGCGCTGGCGGCTCGGGCGCGCGAACACGGCGTCGACGCGCCCGTCCTCCAGACGCTCGCTGACCTCGTCCGGCTCGCAGAAGGGGGAGAGAGCTAGTCGAGCGTCAGAGCGTCTCGCTATCGACTTCGGCGGGGCGCGGGCAGTCGTACGTGTCCCGAACGGTGTCCGAGAGCACGGAGTCCCGGTGGAGCACGAGGTAGACGACGACGAAGTCGTGGTCGAGGGGGTCGAAGACGAACACCTCGTGGGCGTCGTCGTCCTCCTCGTCGAGCCGGTCTATCAGTGGTTCGACGGGGAGCGCGCCCGTCCGTATCTCGTCGAAGACGTCTCGCTCGCCGGGCTGCTGGGCGAACGCGTAGACCGCGCCGTTCGGCTCGTTGTCGGTGCTGAACGTCGGGCGGCCGGTGACGCCGAGGCCCTCCTGGTGGGCTTCCTCCATGGTCTCCAGGGCGGCCTCGAAGAGCCCGGAGACGCCCCTGGCGAACGAGAACAGGGTGCGCTTCTCGACGTCGACGGACTCGAATCGCGCGTCGCCGTCGTCCCAGGCGAGCGTCGCGTCGACGAGGTAGCCGGGCCGGAGCGCGGCGACGCCGTCGGCGAGGTCGCCGTCGTAGCCGTCGGCGGCGACCAGCACAGGCTCGTGGTCGGCGCGGTCCAGCAACAGGAGGCCGTCGCGGTCGGGTGCGTCGCCGAGCACCCGATACTGGCCGGCCGTCGTGGTCTGCATAGTCGGTGGTAGCGCGGGCGCCGGGAAAAGGCCGTCCGTCCGCTCGCGCCGGCGTGCCTCTGACAGCCGCCACCTTCGAGTCCGGGCGACTGACGTAAACGGCCCCGGCTCTCGGAAACCCCCGCCCCGTTTACAACTGGATGAAACAACCATCTGGTTCGTAACGTACTCCACGCCGGCCTGCGACACAGCGCGTATGGAACACGACGTCGTGGTCGTCGGCGGCGGCTGTGTCGGGGTCTCGACGGCCTACCACCTCGGAGGCCGGACCGACCTCGACGTCGCGGTGGTGGAGAAAGAACACCGCCTCGCGGCCCACCAGAGCGGCCGGAACTCGGGCGTCCTCCACCCGGGGTTCAACTACGAGCCCGGCACCCGGAAGGCCGAGTTCGCGGTCGAGGGGACGCGGCGCACGAAGGCGTTCTGCGAGGACCACGGCGTCCCCTGCGAGGAGGTCGGCGTCGTGGTCGCGGCGCGCTCGGACGACGAGGAGGCACGGCTCGACGACCTCGCGGCGCAGGCCGACGCGAACGGCGTCGACGCGACGGTCGTGGACGGTGGCCGGCTCCGCGAGCTGGAGCCACACGCCGCCGGCCGCGCGGCCCTGCACTGTCCCGAGGCGGCGTCCGTCGACGCCCAGCAGTACGTCTACGCGCTCGCCCGGGAGGCCCGCGAGCGCGGCGTCACGCTCCACCTCGATACCGAAGTCACGTCGCTGGACCGGACTGCGGGCGGGTACAGCGTTCGCACGGACTCGGGCGCCATCGACGCCGGCGTGGTCGTGAACGCCGCGGGCCTGCACGCCGACCGGCTGGCGCACTCGGTCGGCGTCGGCGAGCGGTACCGCGTCGTGCCGTTCCGCGGCGAGTACTACGAACTCCGGCCGGACCGCCGGGGCCTGGTGAACTCGATGGTGTACCCGACGCCGGACCCCGAGTTGCCGTTCCTCGGCGTCCACTACACGCGGCGGACCGACGGCTCGGTCATCGTCGGCCCGAACGCCGTCCTCGCGCTCGGCCGGGAGGCCTACGAGAACACCGACGTGGACCTCGACGACCTCCGGGAGACGCTCTCCTACGAGGGGTTCTGGCGGCTGTTCGCCTCGCCGAAGATGCTGCGGGTCGGCGCCGCCGAGCTCGGCACCTCGTTCTCGAAGGCGCGGTTCGCGGCGGCGGCCAGGAAGCTGGTGCCGGCGGTCACCGAGTCGGACCTCGCGCCGAGCTACGCGGGCGTCCGCGCCCAGGTCGTCTCCCGGGACGGCGACCTCGTGAAACAGCCGGTGTTCGTCGAGGACGGCGACCGCGGGGTCCACGTCCTGAACGCCGTGTCGCCGGGGTTGACGTGCTCGCTGCCGTTCGGTGACCACCTGGCCGAGCGCGTCGAAGCGATGGCGTGACCGACCCCGGGAAGTAGCCGGAAGCGCTCCGGCGATACCCGCGCCAGCTAGCTGACAGGGGGAGCGACGGCGGTCGTCGTCATCGCTGTGGGTCGCTCGTCCTCGCGTGCCGGTCGCCCGCCCGGGCGAGGCGTCGGACGCGCTCGACGTCGACGTCGGTGCGGAGCCCCCGGAGCCGGCGGCTGGCGTCAGCACGCCGGCTGTCGGCCGTCTCGCGAAGGGCGGTGTCGTCGACGTGGAACGGGAACTCGACACTCGTCTGGTGGACCGCGTCGCGGAACTGCCTGAGTCCCCGCGCCGTGGCGAAGTCACGGGCGGCCGCCGCGAGGTCGTCGGCCGCGTCGTGGTCGGCACCGCCGAGCGAGCCGCCGAGCCGGACCGCCGCGTCGGCGACGGCACCGACGGTCTGTTCGACGAGCGCCGTCGGCCCGGTCTCGGAGCCGGTCGGGCTGGCGAACGCCGAGCTGAACCCGGCGCGAATCGATTCCAGGGCGTCGGTGAGGGCGTCGAACCCGGTGTCGGGCGCGGACCGGGGCAGCGACTGGAGTTCGAGGAACGCCATCGCGTGGAGGTAGTCCCCGGCCAGCAGCGCGGCCGACTGGTCCACGCCACCGAGGACCGTCCTGTCGTCCGGCCGGTCCACCAGCAGCGCGGCCCGCAGCCGACAGTACCCCCGGAGCAGTTCCACCGAGACCGCCGCTGGCAGCACCGCGTCGGAGCGATGGGGGCCGGCCACGGCGTCGTGGGTGGCGGCGACGAGGCGGCCGTACCAGCGGTCGCCGAGGTCGACGACGGACTGCCGGGCGACGGTCAGGCACTCGCCGCTGGCGTCGGCCAGCGCGTCCGCGACGCCGTCGTCGACGGTCGACCGGCCGAGGACCCGGTGGGGGCGTCCCGGCATCAGTCGCCGCCCGCCGGCTGTTCGGCGGCGGTGTCGCCTGGTTCGACGTCCGGCCCGTCGGCGTCGTCGGTGAGGTCGGTGTCCCGCCACGTCCCCCGGCGGTACAGGCCGTAGGCGACGACCGCACCGACGACGTTCGAGATGGCGAACGACAGCCAGATGCCCGTCTCGCCGAGCGGGCCAGCGGTGAGCCACGCGACCGGGAACCGGACGACGCCGAGCGTGAACACCGAGATGGCGGCCGCCGTCAGCGTCTTCCCGGCACCCCGGAAGCTCCCGGTGTAGGCCCGCATGATGCCGATGAAGCCGAACGTGAGCGCGACGTACCGGAGGAACTGCGCGCCGACCTCGACGACGCGAGCGGTGTCCGTCTGCCCGGCGCCGACGAACACCGAGACGATGGGTTCGGGATACACGAACACGACGAGGCCGGCGACGGCGAGCACGCCGAACAGCACTTTCGCGGCGAGGCCGGCGGCGCGTTCGGCCCGCTCCGGCTTGCCTGCGCCCATGTTCTGGCCCGTCATCGTCTCGACGCCCCGGGCGACCGCGATTGCCGGCAGGAAGACGACCGAGAACACGCGCGTGCCGATGCCGTAGGCGGCGACCACGGGGTCCGGGAAGGACGCGACGATGAACAGCAGGAGGTTCATCGAGAGCGCGCGCCCGGTCCCCTCGATGGAGGCGGGGAGGCCGATGCGGGCGATCCGCTTGAGCGCGCCGAACTCGGGCACCAGGTCGCGGAGGCGGAGCTGGACGCCGCGGGTGCCCCGGAACATGACGACGAGGCCGACGACGAGCGCCACCGCCCGAGAGAACACGGTGGCGATTGCGGCGCCCTGGATGCCGAGTTCGGGGAACGAGATGGTGCCGACGAGCGGCGCGTTCTCGACGACGGTCCACCCGAAGATGAGGAACGGGTCGATGACGATGTTCAGGACGACGGAGCCGAACATCACGAGCATCGGCGTGATGGTGTCGCCGTAGCCACGCATCAGCGCGATGAACACGGCGAACCCGAACATCGCCGCGAGCCCGAGCGAGACGACTTCCATGTAGCTCGTCGCCAGCGGCAGGACGTCGGCGCTGGCGCCCATCAGCGAGAGGAAGTCCTCGATGAAGAGGTAGCCGACGCCGCCGAGCAGCAGCGACGCCAGCACCGAGAACGTCATCGTCTGGGAGGCGGCGTGGTCGGCCTTCCGTTCCTCGCCGGCGCCCGTGTACTGGGCGACGAGGACGCTGCCGGCGACGGAGATGCCCATGCCCAGGGAGATGAGCAGGAAGACCATCGGGAACGCGAAGCTGATGGCCGCGAGCGCGTCGGTGCTGTACTGGCCTAGCCAGAAGGTGTCGGCGAGGTTGTACGCGGTCTGGAAGAGGTTGGTGACGACGATTGGCATCGCCAGGAAGAACAGCGGCTTCCCGATGCCGCCCGAAGTCAAGTCGAACTCCTCCGGGCCCTTGAACAGCGCGCTGACGCGGTTTCGGAGGCTCATCAGTGGACCGCCTCCGTGGCGTCGTCGGCCGTGAGGTGGGCCTCGGCGTAGTCGATTGTCGCCTCCGCGAGGCGGTCACGGGGGCCGTCGATTGCCGTGCTGCGTGCGTGGACGCCGACGGCCGCCGTCACGAGGGCGTCGGCCGCGGCGTCCGGGTCGACGGTGTCGGCGAACTCGCCGGTGGCGACGCCGGCGGCGACGGCGTCGCGGACGTGCTCCGAGAGCGCGTCCTCGAACCGAGCGAGTTGGGTGCGAACGTCGGCGTCGTAGGGGGCTTGCGCGCTCACTTCGAGCATCGCGAGACAGAACGCCTGGTCGCGTCCGTGTCGGTCGCCGGCGACGCTCGCGTCGAACAGCGCCCGGATGTGTTCGATGGGGGTCTGTCCGTCGGCCGCGTCGAGGCGGTCGGTGTACTCGTCGTAGAGGTGGTCGAGGAGCGCCGCGAACAGGGTCTCGCGGTCGTCGTAGTGGTAGTGAATAGACGCCTTGCTGCGGGTCGCTTCCGCGGCGACGTCACGGAGCGTGAGGTCGGCGTATCCGTGCCGGCAGAGCGCCCGATACGTCGCGTCGAGGATGTCGGTCGCTGGGTCGTCGTGCATGACGGTGCTTGCACTACTTACTAATTAGTAAGTCAAAAGCCTTTGGCTACGAGAATCGGCTACATTCGATACTCAGTGCCGCTTATCCGACGTGAGAGGCTGAACGGGTCGTAGACTCGCGCGCCAGATGGGGCACGTTCAAAACCGTTATCTGACCGGAGGGAAACTCAGTATACAATGGGCGAACCCCCGAACGAGGAGTTCTCCGAGGCCGAAGCGGAGGTGATGCGGGCCACCTACCGGGCGCTCCGGGAGCACGGGTACGCCGAGCTGACCGTCAAGCGCATCGCCGAGGAGTACGGGAAGTCGACCGCTGCCATCCACTACCACTACGACACGAAAGAAGACCTGCTGGCGGCGTTCCTGGATTTCATCCTCGACCAGTTCGTCGAGACGATTCGGGACGTCGAGACCACCGACCCCGAGGAGCGGCTGACACTGCTGCTGGACGAGCTGCTGGTCAAACCCCAGTCGAACCAGGACCTCTCGATCGCGCTGATGGAGATGCGGAGCCAGGCGCCGTACAAGGAGGCGTTCCGCGAGCGCTTCCGGCAGAACGACGAGTACGTCCGGTTCATGCTGAAGGCGGTCGTCAACCACGGCATCGACGAGGGCGTGTTCCGTGACGTCGACGCCGACCGGGTGACGCGCTCGCTGATGACCATCGTCGACGGGGCGCGGACGCGGTCGGTCGTTCTCGGTGACCCGTCGGCGCTGGAGACCGCCAGAGAGACCGCCAGCGAGTACGTCGACGCGGTACTCCGGTAGCGGACTGGGCTACCGGGAGTCGTCGTCGAGGCGAGGCGTAACGGCTGCGTCGTCGGCCGGCAGTTCGGCCGTACACCAGTGACAGAACTCCAGGTCCGCGTCCACTTCCTTCCCGCAGTTCGGACAGTGCGAGAGCTCGCCGTCGGGGGTGGCGGTCGCCTGGGCGACGGCGTTGTGGACGTACGCGAGCAGGTACGCGTCGGCGACGCTGAGCGAGGTGACGACGAGGACCGGCGCGAGTTCGAGGAGGTCGAACGTCTCGCCCGACGCGGCGGCGTCCAGCGCGGCGGGGTCGACGAAGAAGTAGCTCACGCCGAGAACCACCGCTAACCACCCGAGAGCGCGGCGCCACCGCCGGAGGTAGAGGTGGCCGAGGCCGGTGGCGAGCATCGACAGCAGCGCCGCCAGCCACGGCCGTTTCTGTGACAGCGTTCGGTTCACGACCCTACTTACTGGTTAGTAAGTGATAAGCCTTCTTCCCGGCAGCCGGCGCCGTCACGACGACGCAAGCCCGACTGGGCAGTGCTGGCAGGCGGTCCGGTCAGGCGGTCGCTGTGTGGTCGCCGTCGGAGTCACAGCGGCGGTCGGTGTCGACGACGCGGAGGTCGCCGTCGAGGGTGACGGTCAACGTCTCGTCGTCGAGCGTGATGCCGACCACGGCCCGGTCGCGGCCGGGGTCGTAGCTGGTCGTCTCGTCGGTCACGCACCACGACAGCGTCCAGTGTTCGGTGCTGGTGAGGTCGACGCCGTGGTCCGCGTGGAACGCCACGACGGTCGAGTCGTCGAGCAGCGAGAGGCCGACCGGCGAGGAGATGGTGTGCTGGCACTGCTCGCAGGTGTGGTCGACGCGCACGTCGAGGTCGAGTCGGTCCTCGTCGTCGGGCGTGATGTCGGTGGCTACCCGGCCGCCGCACTCCGGGCAGACGCCGTCGGCCGCGAGACAGTGGAGGTGTCGGACGCGCTGGTCGAACGCGCTCGCGACCTCGGCGTCCGTGCGGTCCCGCAGGCCGCCCGGCGGGAACGCGTACCGGCCGTAGGTCGTCTCGCAGGCCGAACACCGGACGCCGAGGCGCTCGTCGCTGTAGCGGCCCTCGAGGGCCGCGCCGCAGTCGAAGCACTCGCCCGCCACGGGGAACTCCAGGCTCACCCGGTCCGTGAAGGTGCCCGCGAGGATTGCGCGGACGACCTTCTCGCCGGCGTACTGGAACTCGTAGCCGTCGTCGGTCGACCGCACGAAGTGGTCGGTGAGCTTCGAGAGGTGGTAGTTGAACTGCGCGGAGTCCCGCATGCCGACGCGCTTGCGCAGCGCGGAGAACGCAACCGGCTGCTCTGGGGCGCGCCAGAGCGCCTGCAGGATGTCGATTCGGGTCTCGTTCCCGAGGAGGGCGAACGCCTCGGCCGGCGGCAGACCGTCCTCGGGGTCGGGGACGGCCGCCGAGAGGTCCGTCTCGGGCGTCTGCTCTGAGCCGCTCATGGCTGGTCTATGGCGAGCCCACCTGATAATGGTTCCCGCAAACGAGCTTCTGTAACCCGGCTGGGGCTAACCCGGGGCTCGTCGGCCGCTCGCCGACGGCCGTCAGTCACCGCGGAACACCAGCGCGACGCCGACCACGACGGCCGCGACGTACGCCGGGTGCGCGGTCGCGTACGCCGCCAGTTCGGGCATCGCGCCCGTGAGATTCCCCTGCCCGAGCGCGTCGGCGAACTGTTCCCCGGGGCCGGCGCCCTCGGTCCAGGTCGCGAAGTGCGTGACGCCGGCGAGGCCGAGCACCAGCCCCACGAGCGCGAGCGGTCGGCCTGCCACCACGTCGCCGATTCGGCCTGCGAAACTCATCGTCGACGGGTAGGCGGCCAACGGGCATAAGCCTGGGCAGTAGACGACGACCAGTCGCCGGCAACTGGCCACTATCAAAGAGGCAGCCGGGCGATTCGAGCCCTGGAGACGGCGGTTCGGGGCTCCCAGACGGACGATAGGACGACGTGCCCGTTGCCCGTCATGACAGGTCATGTACGGTCCAACCAGTCGCGGCCAGGTGGTCGCGGCAGTCGGCGTCGTGCTCGTCCTCGTTGCCCCGCTGAGCGCCGTCTCCGTCCCGCCGTCCGTGCTCGGCGCGACGCAGGCGGCCGACCCGGTCGACTCGTGTCGGACCATCGACGAGCCGGGCGCGTACGAGCTCGCCGGCGACGTGACCGGGAACGCCAGCGACGCCTGCATCCACGTCGCGGCGAGCGACGTGGTTCTCGACGGGAACGACCACACCGTCGCGGGCGGGAACGCCAGCGGTACCGGCGTGCTGGTCGCCCGCGGCGAGACCGCCAGTGCGACCGTCGACGGCGCGCTGACGAACGTCACCGTCCGGAACCTCACGGCGGCGAACTGGTCGAACGGCGTCGCGCTCGGCACGCTCGACGGCGGCGGTTCGGGCCTCCGGGTGGCCGACGTGACGGTTCGCGAGAACCGCGACGCGGGTCTGCGGCTCTCGAACGCCGAGGATGTCACGGCGCGGAACGTCACGGCGACGGGGAACGGCGACGGCGTGTCGCTCTGGGAGACCCGGAACTCGACGCTCCAGAGCGTTGAGGCGGCGGGGAACGACGAGTACGGCGTGTCGGTGCTCGCCGTCTCCCGGGGGAACGCGCTCCGGAACGTCACTGCCACCGGGAACGGCGGCGACGTCGACCGTGGCGCCGGCGTCTACTTCTCGACGGACACCGGCGACAACGTCCTCGTCGACGCCCGCGTCGGCGACAACCGCGGGACCGGCGTCCGGTTCTCGGACAGCTTCGGGAACACCGTCCGGGACGGCGTGGTCGCCGGCAACGACGGCGCCGGCCTGTTCGGCGTGCCGTCCTACGAGGACGCGCTCCGGAACGTCACGGTCCGGGGGAACGGCGGTCCGGCAGTCGGCCACGAGTCCGCCGAGTCCGCCAGCGCGTTCGTCGCTGACCGCGTCCGCCTCGGCGACGCGGCGTCGGTGTCGTTCGACGCCGGGCCGGTGGGCGTCGAGCGCGCGGACGCAACCGACCTCCCGGAGCCGCCGCGGCCGCTCGCGAGCGAGGACGGCGTCTCGCTGTCTGGCGTCGAGTCCGGCGTCACGGCCACGCTGTCCGTCGCGGACGCGGCCGACAGCAGTCTCTGGCGGTACGACGGCAGCGGCTGGGCCCAGGTCGCCGGCCCGAGCGCGGACGGTGAGAGCGGGACCGTCTCCGGGACCGTGACCGGCGACGGGACCGTCGTCGCGCTGGACGCGGCGGCGCCGAGCAGCCCGGAGAGCCAGGACGCAGCCGGACCGGACGACGAGACCGAGCAGCGCGAGCAGGAGCCCCAGGACGGACAGCGCGACGAAGCCCAGCAATCGGACGGCGAGACCCCGGGCGACGGGACGCTCGTCGTGCAGGCGACGACGGACGACGACTTCGGCTACCTGTTCGTCGTGGACGGCGACGCCGAGGGGGTCGAGACCGGCGACGTGGCCGCCGACAGCGGCGACAGCGTCGTGGACAACGGCGACGGCACCGTCACCGTCGTCGGGTCGACCGGGAGCAACGCCGGGGACGCCTTCGCGGTGGACGGCGAGGTCGTGGAGTTCTACACGCCCGCGTCGGCTGCCGACTACGTCCTGGAGCTCGACGGCGAGGGCGTGGCCGACGAGATTCCGGAGCCCAACGAGGAGTAGCCCCCCGGCCTGTCCGCCTCGGTGGGATTGAAGGCGAACCGACGCGAGACTGTGGTATGAGCGTCTTCGAGACACGCACGCGAGACTGCCAGCGGCGACTCCGGGACGCCGGCGCGGCCGGCGCCGTCCTGTTCCCGAGCCCCAACCTCACCTACCTCGGCGGCTTCGAGGAGACGCCCTCGGAGCGCCACCTCCTGCTGTTCGTGCCGAGCGAGGGCGACCCGGCGTTCGTCGCGCCCGCGCTCTACGCGGAGCAACTGCGGGAGGAGACGTGGGTCGCGGACGTCCGGACGTACACGGACAGCGAGGACCCCGAGGCGCTCGTGGCGGACGCCGCCGCCGACCTCGATATGGACGAGGGCGAACTGCTGGTCGACTCGACGATGTGGGCGCGGTTCACGCAGTCGCTGCGGGAGACGCTGCCCGACGCCGCCTGGGGGCTGGCCGACGAGGTGCTGGCACCGCTCCGCGTGCGGAAGGACGACGCCGAACTCGACGCGCTCCGGCGCGCCGGCGCGGCCGCCGACGCCGCGATGGACGACGTCCGGGACCTGGGTGCAGACGCCGTCGGGATGACCGAACGCGAACTCGCGGACTACGTCGCCGACCGCCTCGCCGCTCACGGCGGCACCGGCGTCTCCTTCGAAGTCATCGCCGGGAGCGGGCCGAACGGCGCGAAACCCCACCACACGCACGGCGACCGGGAAATCGAGGCCGGCGACCCCGTCGTCTGTGACTTCGGGACGCGCGTCGACGGCTACCCGAGCGACCAGACCCGGACGGTCGTGTTCGCCGGTGACCCGCCAGCGGACTTCGAGGACGTCCACGGGGTCGTTCGGGCGGCCCAGCGGGCCGCCGTCGAGGCGGTCGAACCCGGCGCGACGGCCGGCGAAGTCGACGCCGCAGCGCGGTCGGTCATCGAGGACGCGGGCTACGGCGAGGAGTTCGTCCACCGGACGGGCCACGGCGTCGGCCTGGAGGTCCACGAGGAGCCCTACATCGTCGCGGACAACGACCGCGAACTGGAGGTCGGGATGGTGTTCTCGATAGAACCGGGCGTCTACCTCCCCGGCGAGTTCGGCGTGCGCGTCGAGGACCTCGTGGCGGTCACGGCCGACGGCTGCGAGCGCCTCAACGACTCGGACCACGGCTGGCGCGTCTGAGGCGAGCGCGCGCGGTCGAGGGGGCGTCGGTGAACTCGATTGGAGGTGTTTCGTTCCGAAATGGTTGCGTTTTTGTCCGTCCCTCCCGGACGAACGGGTACTCGTGGTCCCCAACCCCTTCAGCTGGCTGCTGCGCGCAGTCGGCGTCGGCATCGCGCGGCTCGGACTCGTCTCCGAGGAGCGCGCGCGCCGGACCTCCGAACTCGCGTGGCCGCGCATCGTCACCGGCGTCGCGCGGATGTCCAAGAGCGCGGCGGACGTGGCGATGGTCGGCGTCGCGATGGGGTCGACCGCCATCGCCGGCGTCGGGTACGCGGGACCGTACTGGGGCGCGGCGTTCAGCATCGGCGGCGGGCTGGCGGCCGGCACCATCGCGCTCGTGTCCCAGCGCTTCGGGGCGGAGGCGTTCGACGAGCTCGGACAGGCCATCCGGTCGAGCGCCGCGCTCACCGTCGCCGCCACGCTCCCGGTCGCCGCCGCGTTCTACCTCTACCCCGAGTTCCTCATCGGACTGCTCACCGACAGCCAACAGTCCATCCAGTACGGCGCGGACTACCTCCGCGTGCTCGCGTTCGGCGTGCCGTTCGCGGGCCTGAACCTCGTCGGCAGCCGCGCGCTCATCGGCGCCGACGACGCCTACACCGCGATGCTGCTCCGGGGCGGCGGCGCCGTCGTCAACATCGGGCTGAACGCCGTCTTCATCTTCGGCCTCGACATGGGGGTGGTCGGCGCCGGCCTCGGCACCGTCGTCAGCAACGTCGTCGTCACGGGCGCGTTCGTCGTCGGGCTCGCCCGCGGCGGCCTCCCGCTGGTCGGCGCGTTCCCCGTCACCGTCTCGCCGTTCGGCGCCTACTGGGTGCGCGAGGAGTGCCGCGACGTCGTCGAAATCGGGCTCCCCGTGGTCGGCCGGAACTCCGTCTGGACGGCCGCCCGGTTCCCGCTGCTGGCGTTCATGGCGATGTTCGGCGAACCGGTGGTCGCCGCCTACGTCGTCGCGCGGCGCATCCTCGGCATCATGAACACGCCCGGCTGGGGCTTCGGGCTCGCCGCGTCCAGCCTCGTCGGCCAGGAACTCGGGCAGGGCGACGAGAACACCGCGGCCGCCTACGGCCGCGAAATCACGCTGTTCTCGGTCGCGACCTACGTCCTGTTCGCAGCCGTCGTCGGGCTGTTCGCGACCGACATCGTCGTGCTGTTCGTCGAGTCGCCCTCGGACCCGAGCGTCCCAATCGCCGTCGACCTCGTCTACGTCGCCGCGCTCGCCGTGATTCCGCAGGGCATCAGCGCCGCCGCCGCGGGGGCGCTCGACGCCACGGGCGACACCCGGTGGCCGTTCTACTCCCGGATTCTGGGGATGTTCGGGGGCGCCATCCCCCTGGTCTACCTCGGCGCGACCACCGAACTCGGGATGCTCGGCGTCTACCTCTCGCTGTTCGCGGAGACCTGCGTCCCCGCGGCCGTCAACTACTACCGGTTCGGCACCGGGAAGTGGCGGGCCATCAGCCGGGAGTACCGGCCGGACGCCGCGGACTGAGAACCCCTAAGGGCGCGTGGCGACGACTCGCGGTATGGCCGAAGACCCGCCGCTGGCCGTCGACATCGACGGCACGCTCAGCCGCGAGGACCGCTCCATCGACAGCCGCGTCATGGGCGTGCTCCGCGAGTGGGAGGCCCCGGTCGTGGTTGCGACCGGGAAGGCCCTCCCGTACCCCATCGCGCTCTGCCAGTTCGTCGGCGTCGAGGAGTGCGTCGTCGCCGAGAACGGCGGCGTCGCGTACGTCGACGACGAACTCGTCTACTTCGGAGACCGCCGGGCCGCCGACCAGGTCGCTGCGGAGTTCGAGGACGCCGGCCACGACCTCGGCTGGGGCGACGCCGACCTGACGAACCGCTGGCGGGAGACCGAACTCGCCGTCCGCCGCGACAGGCCGCTGGACGTGCTCTCGGAAATCGCCGAGCGCCACGGTCTCCACGTCGTCGACACCGGGTTCGCGTACCACGTCAAGAGCGACGGGATGAGCAAGGGGGACGCGCTCCCCGCGGTCGCCGAGCGCCTCGGCGTCGACGTCGCCGAGTTCGCGGCCGTCGGCGACTCGGCGAACGACGTGGAACTGTTCGAGACGGTCGGCGAGTCCTACGCCGTCGGGAACGCCGACGAACACGCGAAAGACGCGGCCGGCGAAGTGCTCTCGGAGACGTACGGCGACGGCTTCCTCGCGGCCGTCGAGCGGATTCGCTCGTAGCGGCCGACGCTGCCGTTCAGTTACCCGACGACTCCGAGACGCGGACGACCTGCTTGCCGACGTTGTCCCCGGAGAACAGCCCGAGGAACGCGTCCGGCGCGTTGTCCAGCCCGTCGACGACCGTCTCGCGGTGGCCGACGGCGCCGGTGGCGACCCACTCGCCGAGCTGCTCGCTGGCCGCCTCGAAGCGCGTCACGTAGTCCCCGACGAGCAGCCCCTGCACCGTCGCCCGCGACGCGATGAGCTGGGGGAGTTTCCGCGGGCCGGTCGGAACGCCCTCGTCGTTGTAGTGGGCAATCTGGCCGCAGACGGCGACGCGAGCGTCCAGGTTCAGCCGCGGGAACACGGCGTCCGTGATGGGGCCGCCGACGTTGTCGAAGTAGACGTCGACGCCGCCGGGGGCCGCGTCGTCCAGCGCCGCGCCGTAGTCGTCGGCCTGCTTGTAGTTGATGGCGGCGTCGAAGCCGAGGTCGTCGGTGAGCCACTCGACCTTCTCGTCGGTGCCCGCGAACCCGACGACGCGGCAGCCGTTCAGCTTCGCAATCTGGCCGACGACGGAGCCGACCGCGCCCGCCGCACCGGACACGACAACCGTGTCGCCGGGCTTCGGGTCGCCGACCTCGAGCAGCCCGAAGTACGCGGTGCGGCCCGGCATCCCGAGGACCCCGAGGTACGCCGGGAGGTCCGCAATCGACGGGTCGACCGGAGCGACGCTGTCGGCGTCGAGCACGCTGTAGTCGCCCCACGTGCCGTTGCCCGTCACGACGTCGCCCGCGTCGTAGTCGTCGCTCCGGCTCTCGACGACTTCGCCGACGACGGCGCCCGCCATCACGTCGCCGACGCTCCACGGCTCGGCGTACGACTCGGCGTCCCGCATCCGGCCGCGCATGTAGGGGTCGACGGAGAGGTACCGCACGCGAACGAGCAGCTGGCCGTACTCGGGCTCGGGGACGTCTGATTCGCGGAGCTCGAAGCTGTCCATGTCGGGTTCGCCGTCGGGACGCTGGGCGAACACCCACTCGCGGTTGGAATCACGCATACGTCTGCTCGCGCTCCCGGACGGAGGCCTGTTTTGCTTCCAGCAGCGCCTTCCGGGGGCGACAGCCGACGCGCTGCTCGACGGAGTGACGTTGTGAATCGGCCGGACGCCCCCGGCGCTCGGTCAGGGCACCAGCGACCGCAGCCAGGAGACGAAGCCACCGCTCTGGGTTCGTTCGCGCTCGAACTCGGGGTAGAGGGCGTCGAGGAACTCGCGGCGCGTCTCGAACTCGCTGCGGTCCGTGCGCTCGACGACCGCGGAGAGCGCGACCCGGTGGGCGGTCGGCCCGCACTTCACTTCGGGGTCGCCGAGTGCGGCGACCACGTCCTCCCCGGTGGCGGGGAACGAGACGTCGGCATCGCGGAGGTGCTTGTCGACGGTGGCGATACCGAACACGACCGGCTCGGCGTCTCCGTCGTCGTCTCCCGTCGGTGGACGCGCTGCCATGGCCGGGCGTTGTGGCCTGCCGGACAAAAACCCACGGCACCCGGGAGCAGGGGGCAGACTTACGCTCGTCGGAGACCAATCGTGCGTATCTGAATGAGTGACAGCCGACCGGGGAGCGACTCCGACCCCTCCGAGCGCCACCTGCTCCGGGAGTTCGCAGACCTCCTCTACGGCTCGAAGACGTGCTACGCGGGCGTCCTGTCGCCGGACGGACGTCTGGAGTACGCGAACGACACCGCTCGGACCCTCGTGGACGCCTCGGCGGCGGGCGTCGAGGGCGCGTTCTTCTGGGAGACGCCGTGGTTCGACCACGACCCCGAGATTCAGGCGGCCGTCCGGCGCCACGTCGCGGCGGCCGCCGAGGGCGAGCGCCGGCAGTTCACGACGACCCACGAGGCGAGCGACGGCGAGACCGTGACCGTCGACCTCGACCTCCAGCCGCTGCCCGCGCCCGCCGTCGCGGACATCGGCAGCGGAACGGACGTGTTCGCGGTGGCGGTGACGGGGCACCGTGAGTCGGCCACGACCGGCAGCGACGCCGAGGCGACGCTGGACGCGCTGGCGGCGCTGTACGACTCGACGGCGGACGGCGACCACGGCTTCGCGGAGCGCGTACAGACTGTGCTCGAACTCGGCAGCGACCACCTCGGCCTCGACGAGGGGTTCTACACGAAGATCGACGGTGACGTCCAGTTGATTCGGGCGTCCGTCGGCGACCACCCGCTGCTGCAGCCGGGCGAACAGGCCGACCTCGGAGACACCTACTGCAAGAAAACCATCTCGGAGTCGTCTCCGACAGTGATGGAGGACGTCGGGCAGACGCCGTTCGCGGACGACCCGGCGTACGACGTGTTCGGCCTGGAGTGTTACGTCGGCGCCGAGATACGGCTCGGTGACACAACGCACGGGACGCTGTGCTTCGCCGACCGGGAGCCCCGCGCCACACCGATTACGGAGTCCGACGAGACGTTCGTGTCGGCACTCGCGGGCTGGCTGGAGCACGAACTCGAACACGAACGCGAGCGCGAGCAGCTCGCCCGGCAGGCCGACCGCCTGGACGAGTTCGCGGGCGTCGTCGCCCACGACCTCCGGAACCCCCTGAACGTGGCGTCCGGGCACCTGAACCTGGCGGCGGCGCGAATCGAGGACGGCGACTCGGGCGCCGAGGCCGTGGCGGACGCACAGTCCGCGGTCGACCGCATGACGGAACTCGTCGAGGACGTCCGGAGCCTCGCGAGCGAGGGGGCGGTCGTCGGCGATCCCGAGGTCGTCTCGCTGCGGGCGGTCGCCGAGGAGGCCGCGTCGACCGCGCTCCCCGACGCGGCGACCCTGACCGTCGAGACGGACGCTGGCGAGTGGCTGGCGGCGGACCCGGAGCGCCTGCGCACCGTCTTCGAGAACCTCTTCCGGAACTCCCGGGAGCACGGCGGCGACGACGTCGCGGTCACCGTGACGAGCGTCGGCCCGCGGGCGGGCGACTGCGAGGTCGGGTTCAGCGTCGTCGACGACGGCTGCGGGTTCGGGGACAGCGACACGGCCCAGGTGTTCGAGCAGGGGTACACGACGCGGCCGGAGGGCACCGGCTACGGCCTGAGCATCGTCGAGGCGATCGTCGACGCCCACGGCTGGACGGTGTCGGCCGCCGACGTCGAGGGCGGCGGCGCGCGCTTCGACGTCCGCGGCGTGGAGTTCGAGCCCGAGCTCTAGTCGTCGTCACCGCTGGCCTGCGAGTGGTCGACCGGCGAGTCCTCGGGGATGTCGGCGTCGTCGTGCGTCCCGGTCGGCGGGAGGTTCACTTCCGCGGCGGCGGACGTTTCGAGGTCGGTCGAGCCCGTCAGTCCGGTCATGCCGGCGGACTCGGCGTCCCCGCTGGCGTCCGTCTCGGCGTCGTCGGTCTCGATTTCGCGGGCGTCCTGGTCGATGCGCATCGAACAGAACTCGACGCCGCACATCGAGCAGAACCGGGCGTCCTTGTAGTTGTCACCGGGCAGCGTCTGGTCGTGATAGGCCTGTGCGCGCTCGGGGTCCAGCGAGAGCTCGAACTGGCGCTCCCAGTCGAAGTCGTAGCGGGCCTCGGAGACGGCGTCGTCCCAGTCGCGGGCGCCCGGCAGGCCGTTGGCGACGTCGCCGGCATGGGCGGCGATGCGGTAGGCGGCCATGCCCTCGCGGACGTCCTCTGCGTCGGGCAGCCCGAGGTGTTCTTTCGGCGTGACGTAACAGAGCATCGCGGCGCCCGCGCGGGCGGCCTCCGTGGCGCCGATGGCGCTCGTGACGTGGTCGTATCCGGGTGCAACGTCGGTGACGAGCGGCCCGAGGACGTAGAAGGGGGCGCCGTCGCAGACCTCCTGCTGGCGGTCGACGTTGTCCCGAATCTCGTCCATCGGCACGTGACCGGGCCCCTCGACCATCACCTGCACGCCGTGGTCCCAGGCGCGCCGCGTGAGGTCGCCGAGCGTGTCGAGTTCGGCGAACTGCGCGTCGTCGCTGGCGTCGGCGAGCGACCCGGGACGGAGACCGTCGCCGAGCGAGATTGTCACGTCGTGTTCGCGGAGAATCTCGCAGAGCTCGTCGTAGTTCGCGAACAGGGGGTTCTGGTCGCCGTGTTCCTCCATCCACTGCGCGAGGATGGAGCCGCCGCGGGAGACGATGCCGGTGGTGCGGCCGTCCGTGAGCGGGAGGTGTTCGGCGAGCACGCCGGCGTGCAGCGTCATGTAGTCGACGCCCTGTTCGGCCTGCTTCGCCACGACGTCGAGCAGCAGCTCGGGCGTGATGTCTGCGACGTCGTCGACGCGCGTGACTGCCTCGTAGATGGGGACGGTGCCGACCGGAACGGGGGAGTGCTCGACGTTCGCCGTGCGAATCTCGTCGAGGCCGTCGCCGGTCGAGAGGTCCATGACGGTGTCGGCGCCGAAGTGGACGGCGGTGTGGAGCTTCTCGAGTTCCTCGTCGAGCCCGCCCGTGGTCTCGCTGTTCCCGATGTTGGCGTTGACTTTCGTGGCGAGTTCGCGGCCGATGCCCATCGGGTCGAGGGCGTCGTGGTGGTGGTTCGCGGGAATCACGGCCTGTCCGTCCGCGACCTGCTGGCGGACGAACTCGGGGTCGCGGTTCTCGCGGTCTGCGACCCGTCGCATGGCGTCGGTGACGGTTCCGTCGCGGGCGTGTTCGAGCTGCGTCGGCATGAATTACTCAGTGATACCACTAGATAATAAATGGCGGTGGTCGCGCGGCTACCGGTCGAGAAAGTCGAAGGAGGGCGCTCAGACGTGGGCCTCGAAGACGTCGCGGTGCAGACGCTCGGCCACGTCGTCGAGAATCGTCTGGAGGTTCTGGGTGTCGTAGCGGTTGTACTCGACGAGGCGGTCGAGGGCTGCCTCGTCGTTGCGGTTCTCGTAGCGCCGCCAGAGCCGGACGGCCTCCCGGCCGTCGACGTCCTCCACGCCCTCGCGGGCGACACCGAGGTCCCGCTCGACCTGCTTCAGGCCGCCGTCGAGGTCGAGGCGGCGGCAGGGGTACATCAGGTCGAGGTGCGGGGCGTCGATGGAGACGTCGAAGTTGTGCTCGAGGAACGGCGCGTCGAAGCGCTTCCCGTTGAACGACACCACCATCGGGGCGTCCAGTAGCTCGCGGAGACCGTCGTCCGTGAGGTCGCTGCCGCGGACGAGCGTCGTCGTGTCGCCGCCGCGGTGGACGCTCACGGTCGTCACCTCGCTGCTGTGCCGGTCCAGCCCCGTGGTCTCGATGTCGAAGAACGCGGCGTCCTCGGCGACGTTCTCGTAGAGCCGCCAGAGCTCGCCGCTCGGCAGGGCGTCAGCGAAGAACCCGGTGTCGCCGTCGTCGAGGGCGCGCCTGGCGTCGTCGATGAACGAGTAGATGCTCTCGGCGGTGGCGTCCCCGACGCCGGGGCCGTCGCCGTCGAAGTCGTCCCAGTGCGTGACCCCCGTCTGCCAGAGCCGGCGCTCCGTCCGCTCTCCCACGCCCGAGGCGGGCAGGAAGGAGTTCTCGACGCGCATACCCGACTACTGGACGGGGGCGCACATAGGCGGCGCGGTCCCGAACTACCAAGCCCCCGCGCCGCGGAGACGCTGGCATGGTCAAGATGGTCCAGCTGCTCGTGAAGCGCGACGACTACACCCACGAGGAGTTCGTCGAACGCTGGCGCGGCGAACACGCCGAGATGGCGCGCGACCTCCCGGGGCTCCGGAAGTACGTGACCGCGGTGCCGAACGACCCCGAGCGGTCGAGCCACGACGGCGTCGTCGAGCTGTACTTCGAGGACATGGGCGCGCTCGCAGACGCCTTCGACTCCGAGGCCGGTCAGGCCGTGCAGGCGGACGCCGCCGAGTTCGCCGACGTGGAGGCGGGCGAGACGCTGTACGTCGAAGAACAGGTGGAGTTCGAGGCGTGACGGTCGCGTAGCTGTTCGCTGGAGAGTGTGAAAGTGGGCGGCCGTGGGCAGCGGCCGCCCGATGTCAGAGGCACGTCCACCGGGGCTGTAGAACTGCCGGTGAACACCAGTGGGTAGTGTACCCCAGTACCTGAAGCTTCCCCCTTCTCTGTAAGGTGTGTCTTTTGGTGGCACGCTCCGGCGGTGGTCCCGCCGGTCACCCGAACTGCTCGAACGGCTGCTCGCAGTTCCGACAGAAGTGCATCGACCGGCAGAGTCCGGGCCCCTTCGGGTGGTCGCGCTCGGTGTCCGTCGACCCGCAGTACGGACACGCCGCCGCTTCGTCCTCGCCGCCGGCCGACGCGCTCGGGTCGACGCCCCTCATACGCTCAGCCCGAACTCCCGCAGTTGCTCTTTGCCGGCGTCGGTCACCATCTCGACAGACCACGGCGGCGAGTACTGAATCGACACCGAGGCGACCTGCACACCCGACGCCGTCAGCGCCGCGCACCTGACGTCGTTCGTCAGCATGTCCTTCGCCGGACAGCCGGTGTACGTCAGTGTCATCTCCACTCGGGCCTCGTCGCCGTCGACAGACACGTCGTAAATCAGTCCGAGGTCGACGATGGAGACCGGCATCTCGGGGTCCTCGACCTCCCGGAGCGCAGCCCAGACCTCTGCTTCCGCGCCCGTCGCGCCCTCGCCCGTCCGGGGGAAGGCCGTCGGCACCTCGCCGTCCTCGTAGTCGGTGTACGCGCAGGCGTCGGAACTCACGCGTTCTCACCCCGGAGTTCGGCGGGCTCGTCGAACCCGAGTTCGCGGTAGGACGCCGTGAACTCGTCGTGGAGGTCGAACCAGTCGTCGGTGTGACTTCCGTCCCGACCGAGGGGCTCCGGCCGCACGACGTCCTCGGGGTCGGGAACCGCGACGCCCAGGGAGTCGAGGTAGGGCACGACCTCGTCCAGCCAGTCCTCGCGGAGGTCGGCCAGCGACCGCGACCGGACGCCCGCGTCGAGAATCTCGTCCTCATCGACGGTCGGCGCGAACAGCGTCATCGCGTGCGGGAACAGCTGGTCGACGGCGGCCTGCACGCGCTCCCGGGAGTCCGCGCTGTCGGTCAGGCGGTCCAGCCAGGACTGGGCGTGCTCGCGGTGGTACTCCTCCTCGCCCTGGACCTTCGGCACGCGGTCCGCGATAGGCTCGAACGAGGAGTCCTCCAGGGCCTCGAGCCGGAGCCGCTCGGCGGCGTCGTAGAGGTAGCCTCGGACGACCGTGTCCGCCCAGTCGCCCTCCGGCGTCTCCAGTTCGACGAGGGTGCTGTGGACGAAGTCCGCCGGGTCGCGCTCCCAGAGCAGGTCCGGCTCGTCGTAGCCGTACTCCTCCTCCAGGAGGTCGTACCAGAGCCGCGCGTGCCCGAACTCGTCCTGGGCGATGTTCGCGAGCGCGAGGTCCGACTCCGGCGTCGGCGCGTAAATCTGCCACTCCGTGTAGCGCTCGGCGAGCACGTACTCGTCGTCGGCCAGCCGGAAGAGCTCGGCCTCGGCGGGCTCCATCACGTCCCACCCCGCTTCTCCGCGTGCTCCTCCTGGTCGGCCTCGCTCTCGGCGACCTCCTCGGCGAAGCTCGCGTCGATGTTGTTGTACGTGATGGCCCACCGGTAGGACTTGTCCGTGGTCCCGCCGAACTCGGTGTCGTCGGCGTCCACTTCCCCGATTTCCTCCTTGGGTGCGACCCACAGCGAGTTGGTCTGCATCCGGCGGCCGTGCTGGACCTGCGCGAACAGCGTCGCCATCTCCTCGTCGGGCGCGTGGACGTTCCCGCAGTGCGTGTGGCGGTCGCCGGGCTCCTCCTGCCGGAACACCTCCCAGATCATCAGTCGGCCCCCGCGGCCGCCCGGCCGCCGCCGGTCTCCCAGTCGTCCATCGACTCGCGGACCCAGGAGACGGCTTCCTGGCGCTGCCGTCGGCTGCCGATCTGTTCCTCGCTGCCCGGGTAGTCGTTCTTCGCGATGGTCCAGAACTCGTCCCAGTCGAGGTCGTCCTCGCGGACGGCCATCGTGCCGTCGTCCCGCTCGAAGATGCGGGGGTACTCCGGGATTTCGAGGCCGTACTTCTCGGCTTTCGGCACGTACATGTTCAAAAAGGAGTTCCGGAGTTCGTCGTTCGAGACGGTCTTCAGTCCGACCTGCTGGGCGAAGTCGTCGTGGTGGGACTCGTCGTTGGTCGGCCCGAAGAACTGGAGGATTCGGGGCCACCACTGCTCGAAGACCTCTTGGGTGCGCTCCTGGTTCGCCTTCGAGGACCGCATCAGTTCCCGGAGGATGTCCTCGCCGTGTTTGACGTGGAACCCCTCCTCGAAGCAGACCTTGTCCATCGCGTGGGCGTACGGCTCCCAGGACGTGTTCTTCAGCGTGGCCTGCCGCCGCATCGCGCCGCCGTCCACGAAGAAGTCGATCATCGGCGCCTCGTACCAGGAGTCGACGGGGTAGTGGAAGCAGTTCAGGAACTTCCCCTGACCGTTCTGGAGTTCGTCGAGCATCTGTTCTCGTGATTTGACGCCGAGGCTCTCCGCCGCCCGGTAGAGCAGTTGGGCGTGGCCGATTTCGTCCTGGCACTTCGCCGTACACGCCAGCTTCCGGTCGAGGGACGGCGCCATCCGCGTGAACTCCTTGTCGAGGTAGCCGCCCATCACTTCGCTGTTCGCGTGGAACTGAATCATCCGCGTGGCGGCTTCCCTGTACTCCCTGGGGAGGTCGTCGGCGGGACTGAACTCCCGGGGGCCGGCTCGCTCCTTCACGGTCTCGATGTCCATGTACGATTGTGAGGGACACGCATGGGTAGTCGTTGACCCGGCTATACGCGGGCTTGATAAGTCAGCCGTCCGAACGTGTCCCCGTGATCGGGGAGTGTCTGTTCGTGGAGTTCGCCGTCACGGGCGACGACTGCCCGCTGGCCGACGCCACGCGAGCGACCGGCGCGAGCGTCGACGCCCGGCCGCCCCAGCTCCGGCAGGACGGCTACGCGCTCCTCCAGTTCTCGTCGGCAGACGGCGACGACCTCGCCGCCGCGCTGGACGCCGACGACCGCGTGCGCTACCTCCACCTCGCTCGCGACGACGGCCGGTACACGTACCGCTGCCTCTCCAAACACCCCTGCGTCGTCCACGAGCTCACGGACGCCGGCCTGCTCGTGGACTCGCTGCACTACCGGGCCGGCGACGCCCGCATCGCCGGCGCCGTCGTCGGCCGAGACGTGCTCCAGGCGGTGCTGGCGGCCGCCGGCGACACGGTCGGCGTCACCCTCGAACGGACCTACCCCATCGGCGAGCGCGACGACGCCGCCGTCGCGGAGCGCTGGGGGCTCACGCCCGCGCAGGCCGACGCCCTCCGCACCGCACACGCGATGGGGTACTTCTCGGTGCCGCGGGACGCCGACGCCAGCGACGTGGCCGCCGCGCTCGGCGTCTCGAAGTCGGCGTACCTCGAACGCCTCCGGCGCGGCCTCGACCGGCTGCTCGCAGGCGCCCTGTAGGTCGGGCGACGCTCAGTCGTCGCGCGCGGCGAGAACTGCGTCCAGCGCATCGGTCCCGTCCTCGACGACGCCGCCGTGCTGGCAGAGCGTCGCGTCGAACTCTCGGGTGGCGAGTTCGCGCATCGACTCGACGGCGGTCGCTTCGTCCATCGGGAACCGGGGGCCGTCGAGGTCGCCCTCGGGGCAGTGGAGGGCGTCGCCGGAGACGAGGAACCCGGCCTCCGGGAAGTGGTACGAGACGTGGCCGGGGGCGTGTCCCGGCGTCTCCACGACCTCCATCGGGCCGGCGTGCGTGTCGAACCGCGTGCCGCCGGTGACCTCGACGTGGACCGGCGCGGCGGGGAAGCGACCGTCCTCCTCGGGAATCTTCACGGGCTGTTTCCGGCCGTCGACGTAGGGCGCGCAGGTCGGATGCGCGAACACGACGGGGTCGACGGCGTCGCTGATGGCGGCGAGGCCGCCGGCGTGGTCGGCGTCCTGGTGCGTGAGCGCGACCCCCCAGACGTCGTCGAGGGCGAAGCCGGCGTCGGCGAGGTTCGACTTCCACTGGTCGAGTTCGCCCGGGACGCCGGTGTCGACGAGCAGGAGGCCGCGGTCAGTTTCCACCGCGGACGGGTGGAACGTCGGGTCGGGCCGGTCGTCGAGTTCGAGCGTCTGCGGGCAGACGTGGACGTGTTCGGGGACTGGCACGAACGGACTGTCCGGAGCGGTCTACAAAAGTGTGTCCGTGGTCACCCGTTATCGCTCTGACCTCGAGCAAGCAGGCAGTTCCGATAGAGTGGTCGGAGTGCGAAGCCGCGTACCCGAGATACGGTACCGACCGTGTCGCGTCTCAGCACGACAGCCCCACCGGTTTTAACCCCGTTCCCCCCGGAGCAAATCCCGAATGTGAATCCCGGCTACACTCCGTGCAACATCCTAACCGCGACCGGGACGGCCAGGGCTGGCGAGGCCGCCGGTAGCGCCCTCGTGCTGTTCGTGGTCCTCGTGGCACTCGGTTCGCCGTTGATATACCAGGGATGGCAGATTCGGGAGCAGTACCGAGCGTTGACCGATCTCCCAGTGCTGCCGTCGGCCACAGTCAGTGACGGCGAACTGGTGCGATTATCTGGTCGGATAAGAGACACCGGCGGGAACGTCACGTCTCCCGTCCAGTCCACGCAGTGCAAGCTGGCCTTCTGGAAGGTGGGGGTGCTCCGCAGGTACGATAGTTTCAACGGCAGGTCCTACTGGTCTGTCGCGGGCATCGGGATTGACGCCGAGACCCTGGTGGTTGCGGGTGAGAGCCGAGACATCCGGATCAGCGACGTTAGCAGAGAGAAGACGCCGAGTGCCACCGACGAGCTCAAGCACCTGCTCGGGTCTATCGAGAACTCGGCTCTCGACTCGATTGCGAGGGCGCTCGACCCGCCCGAGTTCGAAGACAGGCTGGCCCCCAGCGAGGAACGGCCAGCGGGCTACGACGAACTCGGGGCCCGGGTCGACTTCGAGACGGAGGCCACCGAGCAGCCGGGGTTTCTCGGTCGGCTCCTGAACGCCGTCCGGACCCCGGAGGGAACGGTTCAGTTCCAGGAGACGACCGTGAGTGCGGGAGAGACGGTGACCGTGGTCGGGAGGGTCAGTGGGACCCAGAACGAGCGTGTGCGGTTACAGGGTACCGAATCAATCGACCCCGTCATCGCCCGAGCCTCGCCGTCGGAGCTGGACAGAAGATACCGGCGCGCATACCTGATACAGCTGTACGGCATCCCACTCCTCATCACGGCGCTCTGCTCGCTGGCCGGGGTTGGCGCGTTTCTCAACCCCTGACAGGGCTCGGAGGGGTGACCGATGGTTTCGCCTCGTCTGTCCGGCAGTGGGTCACGCCCCAGCTGAACGACCATCTGGAGCCAGAGCGATACATGGTGGCGCGTGACACGGTGTCGAGACACTCGTAGTCAGCCGCACAGAGTTATCAGCCTCCGCGGGGAACCCACGGGCGTGCACACCGAAACGACCGACGGCGTCCGCCGAATCACGTTCGACCGACCGGACGTCATGAACGCGTTCACCACCGAAGTGGCGGCCGACCTCGCGGCCGAACTGGAGAGTGTCGACCCCGAGACCCACGACGCAGTCGTGCTCGCGGGCGAGGGTCCGGCGTTCTCCGCGGGCGGGGACGTACAGACGATGGCGGAGCGCGACGGCACCGTCCGCGACTACTACGAGACCGTCGAGGACTCCTTCGGCCGGCTCGCCGAGGCCGCGATGGACGCCCGCGTCCCCATCGTCGCGAAAGTGGACGGGGACGCCGTCGGCGCCGGCCTCGCGCTCGTCGCGCTCTCGGATTTCGCGTACGCCACGCCGGACGCCCGGTTCTCGTGTGCGTTCGTCAGAGTGGGGCTGATTCCCGACACGGGCGGCAGCTACCTCCTCCCGAAGCTCGTCGGCCTGCGCGCGGCCAAGCAGCTGGCGTTCACCGCGGAGTTCGTCGACGCCAGCGAGGCCGCCGAGCTGGGGCTCGTGAACGAGGCGGTCCCCGTGGATGACCTCGACGACACCATCGGGGACCTGCTGGAGACGCTCCGAGCGCGCCCCACCGAGACCATCGGCATCATCCGGCAGGCCCTCCACGACAACCTCGGCAAGGAGTGGGGCGACGCGCTCGACCACGAGAATCTGTTGCAGAGCCAGGCCTACGACACCGACGAGCACGAGGAAGGTGTCTCGGCGTTCCTGGAGGGGCGGGAGGCGGAGTTCTGAGCCGACGGTCGTGGGTCTCGCATCTCGCCCGCCTCACCGAGACTGACGCCGTCGGTGCGTCGAGTCGTGTACTGACTACTGGCCGCCCCAGTGTTTATCCTCGTGCCGTCCGCCGAGAGGGGTATGTACGACCGCATTCTGGTCCCGACGGACGGCAGCGACCACAGCGGCCTCGCTGCCGAACACGCGATGACGGTCGCCGAGCAGTTCGGCGCGACTGTCGACGCGCTGTTCGTCGTCGAGTCGGGTGGCCCGCAGGGGCACTGGGACATCGCCGTCGAGCAACAGGAAGCCGTCGGCGAGGAAGCGTTGGACGCGGTCGCCGCGCTAGGGGAGACCCACGGCGTCGCGGTCGAACGTCACCTCCGCCGCGGGACGCCCAGCGAGGAAATAGTCGACGCCGCTACAGACTACGAGGTCGACCTCGTCGTGATGGGAACCCAGGGGCTGACCGGGTTCTCGCGAATCGCGACCGCCGGCAGCACGACGGAACGCGTCGTCAGACTGACCGAAGTACCCACGCTCGTCGTCGGCGGAGCCGGTGCCGAAGACACGTGACTCCGGTTCTGATTCGCGCTCTACTCCAGCCCCTCGCCGAGCGCCCGTTCCACTGACTCGTCCACCAGCCCCTCCCGAATCAGGTCCGCGACCGTCTCCATCTCGCCGGCGAGCGAGCGGTCGACGGTCACGGGGTCCGACACCTCCCGCACGAGGTCGTAGGCGGCTCCCGTTCCCTCACCGAGCGCGAGGTCGTCGTCCACGAACTCGCGGGCCTGCGCCGCACAGAGCAGTTCGACGCCGACGACGGTGCCGGCCTTCTCGGCGGCCTCCCGGACGTTGTACGCCGACCCGGCGCTCATGCTGACGTGGTCCTCCTGGTTCCCCGAGACGGGGACGTTGTCCGTCGACGGCCGGCCGAGCGACCGGAGGTCGTTGACCAGCGACGCGGCCGTGTACTGGGGAATCATCAGCCCCGAGTGGAGGCCGCTCTCCGGGGAGAGGAACGGCACCAGGTGGTCCTCCTGAATCTCGGGGTTGAGGAGGCGGTCGGTGCGGCGCTCGCTGATTGCGGCGAGTTCGGCGAGCGCGCTCGCGGCGTAGTCCAGGCGGAGCGCCAGCGGTTCGCCGTGGAAGTTCCCCCCGGAGACGACCGCCGCGCGGTCGGTGCCGCTCGCCCGCGAGTCGACGCTGTCGCCGTCGAACACGAGCGGATTGTCGGTCGCGCTGTTGAGCTCGACCTCGACGGCGTCCCGGAGGTGGCCGAGCGCGTCCCGGGCGGCGCCGTGGACCTGCGGGAGGCAGCGAATCGAGTACGCGTCCTGCACGCGGTCGCAGTTCCGGTGGGATTCGACGACCTCGCTGTCGGTCGTGAGTCGCTTGACGTTCCGCGCGCTCGCCGCCTGGCCGGCGTGGGGCCGGACCTCGTGGATGGCGGGGTCGCAGTTCGCCGTGGTGGACATCGTCACTTCGGTCGTGAGCGCGCCCGCGACGTCCGCCGCCCGCAGCACGCGCTCGGCGTCCAGCAGCGCGAGCGCCGCCAGCCCCGTCGTGAGTTGGGTGCCGTTGATGAGCGCGAGCCCCTCCTTCGCGCGGAGCGTCACGGGCTCCAGGCCGGCAGCGGCGAGGGCTTCGTCGCCGGGTAGGCGCTCGCCCGCCACGCCGGGTCGCGGTTCCCCGCTCGCCCGTTCCGTGTCGCGTGGCGACACGCGGGCGGCTCCTTCGCCGATGAGCACCAGCCCGAGGTGGGCGAGCGGCGCGAGGTCGCCGCTCGCGCCGAGACTCCCGCGCGACGGGACGACCGGGTGGACGCCCTCGTTCAGCATGCCGACGAACAGGTCCAGCACGTCCTCTCGGATGCCGGAGTAGCCCTTGGCGAGCGCGTTCAGCCGCGTGAGGAGGAGCGCGCGCACCGCCTCGCGACCGAGTTCGTCGCCGGCGCCGGCGGCGTGGCTCCGCAGGAGGTTCGTCTGGAGGGCCTCGAGGTCGTCGGCCTCGATACGGGTGTCCACGAGCGACCCGAAGCCCGTGTTCACGCCGTAGACGGCCTCGCCGCTGTCGAGGACGTCCTCGACGCGCTCGCGGGACGCCCGCACCGCGTCTCTGGCGTCCTCGGCGATGGCGACCGTGGCGTCGTTTCGGGCGACTGCCTCGACGTCCTCGGGCGTGAGGCTCTCGCCGTCGACGAGCACGTCGGTCACGCGCGCTCACCTCCCGACGCCACAACCGCGCCGTCTTTCAGCACGGTCTCTGCGCTGTTCACGCCGAAGTTGTAGGGGACGTGGACGTGGCTCGGACCGTCCACCACGACGAGGTCGGCGGCCGTCCCAGCTCGGAGCGTTCCCGTTCCGTCGTCGCGGTCGATTGCGGTGGCGGCGTGCTTCGTCGCCCCGAGCAGCGCGTCGGCGGGCGCCATCCGCATCCCGTTGCAGGCGAGCGCGACCGCGAACCCCATCGACTGCGAGTAGCAGTTCGGGTTCAGGTCCGTCGCGAGCGCGACCGGCGCGCCGGCCGCTGCGAACTGCTCGGGGTCGGCGTAGTCCTCGCCGAGCGAGAACGCCGTTCCGGGCAGCAGCACGGGCGTCACGTCGGCCTCGGCGAGCGCCTCGGCGTCCTCCCGGTTCGCGTGCAGGAGGTGGTCGGCGCTCGCCGCGTTCAGGTCCGCGGCCAACTGGGCGCTCCCGAGTCGCGTGAACTCCTCGGCGTGAATCTTCGGCGTGAGGCCGTGCTCGCGGCCCGCCTCCAGAATCCGGCGGGACTGCGCGACGGTGAACACGCCCTCCTCGCAGAACACGTCGCAGAACTCGGCCGCGTCGTGGTCCGCGGCGGCCGGGAGCTGCTCGTCGACGACCTCGTCGACGTAGTCCTCGGTGTCCCGTCCGTCCGGCACGGCGTGCGCGCCGAGGAACGTCCCGACGACGTCGACCGGGTGGTCGGCCGCCGCGGCCTCGACGGCGTCCAGCATCCGTAGCTCGGTCTCGGTGTCGAGCCCGTAGCCGGTCTTCACCTCGGCCGTTGTCGTGCCGTGGGCGAGCATCGCGTCGAACTGCTCGGTGAGATTCGCGACCAAGTCGTCGTTGCTGGCCTCGCGCACGGCCTCGACCGTCCGGAGGATGCCGCCGCCCTCGGCGAGAATCTCCTGGTAGGGCTTCCCGCGGAGTTTCTGGGCGAACTCGTCGCTGCGGTCGCCCGCGAACAGGGCGTGCGTGTGGGGGTCGACGAACCCGGGAATCACGGTCTGGCCGGACGCGTCGATGTCCGTGTCGGCGTTCTCCGCGGGGTACTCCGAGAGCACGTCCGAGGTCCGGCCGACGGCCGCCACGTCGCCGTCGACGACCGCGAGCGCGCCGTCCTCGTGGGACTCCAGGCCGCCCTCGTCGTCTCGGCCGACCACGAGTTCGCTCGCGCCGTGGACGACAGTCTGCACCTCAGGCATGGTGGCCTCCGAGGAAGTGCGCGACCGTCCGCGCTGCGGCGTCGACGGTCCGGTTCTCGGTGTCCAGTCGGGGCGCAGTCTCCACGACCTCGAATCCCGCCACGCGGGGCCGACCCGCGATGCGGCGGACGAGCCGGAACAGCTCCCGAGGCTGGAGACCACCTGGCGTCGGCGCGCTCGCACCCGGATACGCTGCATCCAGCACGTCCACGTCGACGCTGACGTATATCTGGTCGACGCCCCCCATCGCCGCGAGCGCGGTGTCGAGCGCGCCACCGGGGTCGGCGGCCACCGTCTCCGCCGTGACGACCTCGCCGCCCTGCTCGTCGAGGTAGTCCGCGTACTCGGTGCTCGTCTCGAAGTGGCGCGCACCGACGACGGCCAGCGCGTCGAGCCCTGCGTCGAAGAGCTGTCGGTACGGCGTGCCGCTGGACGGCTCGCCGCGGACCTCGCGGCAGTCGAGGTGCGCGTCGAAGCTCACGACGCCCAGCGACCCCCGGTCGAGCAGCGGGCTCGCGTTCGCGTACGACAGGGAGTTGTCGCCGCCGAGGAACACCGGGAGCGCGCCCAGACCGTGGATTCGGTCCGCCGCCTGCCGGACGGACTGCTGGGCCGCTGCGACGCCGTCGGCGTCGACGTCGACGTTCCCGAGGTCGCCGACCGAGGCGACGGGGCCCCGCTCGAAGTGGTGGCTCTTCACGCCCGCGAGCGACTCGCGAATCGCGGCCGGTCCCTCGGCAGCCCCCCGGCGACCGATGACCGCGCCGTCGTACGGTTCGCCGACGAGCACGGCGTCGTAGTCGGTCGCCGTCTCCGGGACCGCTGTCTCGATTACGTCACCGAACTGCTCGTCGTTCGGGTCCGAGGACGTGCCCGCCCAGTTCCCTGTCTCGGTCAGCTTCATCGGTCCTCCATCGGGACGGTGACGTCCGACTCCCGGGCCTCGTCGAGTGCGTCCTCGTAGCCGGCGTCGGCGTGTCGAATCACGCCCATTCCGGGGTCCGTGGTGAAGACGCGGCGGGCCTTCTCTGCGGCGAGGTCCGACCCGTCGAGGACGACGTGGTTGTTCGTGTGCAGCGAGTTCCCGATGCCGACGCCGCCGCCGTCGTGGACGCTCACGATGTCCGCGCCCGCGGCGGTGTTCAGCAGCGCGTTCAGAATCGGCCAGTCGGCGACCGCGTCCGTACCGTCCTGCATGGCCTCCGTCTCGCGGTTCGGACTGGCGACGCTGCCGGCGTCGAGGTGGTCCCGCGTGACGACGACCGGCGCCTCGATGTCGCCGTCCGCGACGAGGTCGTTGATTCGGAGGGCGAAGCGGGCGCGCTCGGTGAGCCCGTCCGGGTCGTCTTCGCTGCGGTACCCCAGCCAGCACACCCGACTCGGGAGCCCCTGGAACTGCACCTGCTCCTGGGCGAGGTCGACCCAGCGGTGGAGGTCGTCCTTCTCGGGGAACAGTTCCTTGACGGCCTCATCGGTGCGGTGGATGTCCTCGGGGTTCCCGGAGAGCGCGACCCACCGGAACGGCCCCTTCCCGCGACAGAACAGCGGCCGGATGTAGGCCGGCACGAACCCCGGGAAGTCGAAGGGGTCGTGGGTCTCGCCCGCGGTCGTGGTCACGTCGCCCCGGTGGTCGCCGACCTGCCCGCGGATGTTGTTCCCGTACTCGAAGGCGACCGCGCCCTCGTCCTGCATCGCGAGGATGCCGGCGACGTGGCGCGCCATCGTGTCCATCGACGCCTCGCGGTACGCGTCGGGGTCGTCGTCGCGCAGTTCGTCGGCCTCCGCGACGGTGTAGCCGCTCGGGTAGTACCCCTCGAGTTCGTCGTGCGCGCTCGTCTGGTCGGTGACCACGTCCGGCACGAAGCCGCGGTCGAGCATCCCCTCTAGCACGTCCGCCGCGTTCCCGTGGACGCCGACGCTGTAGGGTTCGCCCGCCTCGGCGGCTTCTTCGGCTCGCCGAATCGCCTCGCCGAGGTCGTCGGTCTTCTCCATGCAGTAGCCCGTCTCGATGCGGCGGTCGATGCGCTCCTCGTCGACCTCGGCGGCGATGCAGACGCCGTGGTTCATCGTCACCGCGAGCGGCTGCGCGCCGCCCATCCCGCCGAGGCCGGCGGTCACGACGGTCTTCCCCCGGAGGCCGTCGTTCTCGGGGTAGTGCTCGCGAGCGAGTTCCGCCAGCGTCTCGAAGGTCCCCTGGATGATGCCCTGGGTGCCGATGTACGCCCACGACCCCGCCGTCATCTGGCCGTACATGATCTTCCCGTCGGCTTCGAGCTCGTGGAAGTGCTCCCAGTTGTCCCACTTCCCGACGAGGTTCGAGTTCGCGATGAGCACTCGCGGCGCGCGCTCGTGGGTGTCGAAGACGCCGACCGGCTTCCCGGACTGCACGAGCAGCGTCTCGGTGTCGTCTAGCTCGCGTAGCTCGTCGAGGATGGCCTCGTAGGCGTCCCACGAGCGCGCTGCGCGGCCCGTGCCGCCGTAGACGACGAGGTCCTCTGGCTTCTCGGCGACCTCGGGGTCGAGGTTGTTGTTCAGCATGCGGAGGGCGGCCTCCTGGCGCCAGCCCTCGCACTCGGTGTCGGTGCCGGTGGGCGCTCCCCGGTAGGACTCCCACTCGGGGGACGGCTCGCCAACCTCGAAGTCCGCGTCTGGTGCGTCCATACACGGTAATTCGGGGACGCATCACAAAGGCGTGTACCCCACCGAGAGACGGGTTATTTATATGCAGGCCGAGAGGGAGACGCCGTGCAGCAGGCCACCTTCCGGCTCGCTGGCGGCGGGGCGTACGCCGCCGCGACCGCCGACACGGACGCGAGAATGCGGCTCTGGTGTAACGACCACTGTGACTTGCTGGAAGTCCGGGGCGACGGCGCCGAACGCGTGCTGGACGCCGTGGGCGGCCGCGTCGGCGTCGACGAGCGCGTCACCGAGGGCGACACGACACTCGCCGTGACCGGAGCGTGCCTGCGTGCGGCCGCCGAGGACGGCGTCGAGGACACGCTCGCCGCCCACGGCTGCCTGCTCGTCCCGCCGCTGACCTACGAGGCCGGCGAGAAACGCCTCCAGGTGCTGGCGCTCTCCCCGGCGGCGCTCACCGGCGTCTACCACGACCTGCGCGCGGACTACGAGGTCACCGTCGCGGACAAGCGCGAGGTGAGCGCGCCGGCGTCGGCCGCTCCCGGTGCGGCGGCCGCCGACCTGACGGCGCGGCAGGCGTCGGTGCTGCGCGCGGCCGTCGAAGCCGGGTTCTACGACCGGCCCCGCGGAGCGACGACCGCCGACCTCGCCGACCAGTTCGGGCTCGCGCGCTCGACGCTCGAAGAACACCTGCGGCGCGCCGAGGGGAAGGTCGCGCGCGCCGCGCTCCAGCGGTAGCGCAACGCTTCTGTCCCCGGCCGCCGGAGAGGTGGACGTGCGCAGATTCGTCGCCGCAGTCGTCGCGGGCGTGCTCGTCCAGGGGGCAGTGCTGGCGACGTTCCGGGAACTCCCGCCATCCCTCCCGCCCACGTCGGTCACGGCGTTCCGCGTGTTCTTCGTCGGCGTCCTCGGCGGGTACGTCGCGGCCCGGTTTGCGGTCCGCCGGCCCCGGCGCGCGGCCGTCGCGGCGGGTGCGAGCGCTGGCGTCGGCGTCGGCGCGGCGTTCTGGTGGGCGGTGCTGTACGGCGACACCGTCGGCGTCGTCCGCCACCTCCACTACGCGCTGGCGACGGCCGGCGTCCCCGGGCGCCTGATTCGAGACGTCCCGCGGCTAGTGGTGGCGACCGCGGCGCTGGCGGTCGCGGCGGCGTTCGCGCTCGGCGGCACCCTCGGCGGGTGGATGGCGACCGCCGGCCCGGACTGACCCCGGCGCTCGCTGCGCCAGCAGTCAGGTGGCGCGCCCGGCGAGTTCGTACGCTACGCCAGCGGGGGCGAGCGCCACCAGCAGGACGAGCGTGATTTCGGCGGTCGTGAGGGTGTTCTGCGCAGTGGAGGCGTACACGTAGAGCGCCGCGGTCGCCAGCACGCCGACGACGGCGGCGACGTACCGCGGGTCGTCCCACTCGGCGGGGAACTCGGACGTGGCCATGCGACGGCGTAGGCCGAGACCGTGCAAGAAGATTGCTCTCGTTCTCACCGAGGCCTGTCGGGACTACAGGCCGAGGAACTCCTCGGCGTTCTCCCAGAGCAGCTTCCGGTAGACGTCGTCGCTGTAGTCCGTGTGCTCGGCGAACGAGTCGAGCCACTCGTCGGGCCGAATCATCGGGTAGTCGGTGCCGAACATCACGTCGTCCTGGAGGACGCTGCCGGCGTACCGCAGCACCTGGTCGTCGATGTACTTCGGGAGCCAGCCCGAGAGGTCCATCTTGACGTTGCCCTTCTGCTGGCAGATGGCGAGCTGCTCTTGCTCCCACGGGAACGCCGGGTGCGCGATGAGTATCTGGAGTTCCGGGTGTTCGGCGGCCACGTCGTCGAGCAGCATCGGGTTCCCGTGCTTGACTTTCAGGCCGCGGCCGCCGGACGCGCCCGCGCCGAGCGTGGAGTTCCCGCCGTGGAACACGCAGGGGACGCCGAGGTCCTCGATGGCGTTCCAGAGGTCGTCGTGCGCGGGGTCGCTCGGGTCGAAGCCCTGGGCGATCTGCTGGAACTTGAACCCGGAGAGGTCGAGGTCATCGACGGCGCGATAGGCCTCCTCGACGCAGTCGTCTTTCAGCGGGTCGACGGACGCGAACCCGACGAAGAACTCGGGGTGGTCGTCGCGAATCTCGGCGACGTAGTCGTTGGGCACGGGCGGATTCCCGGTGTTCGTCTCGGCGTCCCAGCCGAGCAGGACGGCGCGCCCGACGCCCGCGTCGTGGTACTCCTCGACCATCGCCTCGTAGTCCCACGTCTCCATCTCGGAGCCGAACTTCGCCGCGGCGTCCTCCATCATCTGGCCGCCCGCGTCCTCCAGGAACTCGGCGGTCGGCTGGTGGGCGTGCGTGTCGACGGCGCGCTCCTCGGTGAGCAGGTCGGCGAGTGCCATGCTACCGAGTGGGTAGCCGGCCCGGATAAAGCCACCCCGCGGTGGGGAGACGACAGCCGCGCACGCGGGCTACGCGACCCGCCGGTAGCCGGCGTACGCGAGGAGGACGACACCGCCCGTCAGTGACCCGAGCGTGCGGAGGAGCGGAGCCAGCCCCATCACGTGGATGGTGTGCTCGTACTGCACGAAGTACGTCTGGTTCTGGTAGGCGATCTGCTCGCTCGTCAGGCCGTTGCTGTCGGGAAACGAGACGTTCTCCGGGTGCGTCTGGCCCGTGTACGCGACGCTGCCGTTCGACGCGAGCGCGGCGTCGAACGCGCGCTGGTAGTCTGCGGACAGCTCCTCGTAGGGGGTGGGGTCGTCGGGGTACTCCTCGGTCTGGACGGTGACTGTGTACGTGTCGGGCGGACTGGTGGCGGGCGCGACGAGGAACGAGCCCAGCAGCACCAGACCGACGACTGCGGGGAGGGCAGTGCGGACCTGGACCATGTCCGCGGCCTCGCAGAGAGGTGTAAAATGCGTGTCTGTTTTCGCTCGTCTCCGTCGGGACGAGTCGGCCGCGGCGACTGGCGTCGTTACTCGCCGTCGTCGCGCTTCACGAGGAACTTCATGTCCCCCTGGAAGACGGTCTCGTCGTGCTGGTTCGTCATCTCCGTGTCGATGGTGACGAGGCCGGCGTCCTCTCGCGAGGAGAGTTCCTTCGTCTCGGTGACCTCCATGTCCAGCGAGATGGTGTCGTCCATCTTCACCGGCGCCGGGATGTCCATGTAGTTCATGCCGAGGAAGGCGACGACGGTGCGCTCGAGGAAGCCACAGCGGTAGACGAACCCGGTCGCGAGGACGAACGTCATCGGGCCGTGGGCGACCCGCCCGCCGAACTCCTGGTCGTCGGCGTACTCGGCGTTCGAGTGGAGCTCCGTCCAGTCGCCCGTGAACATCGAGTGCATCGTGAAGTCCGACTCGGTCACGGTGCGGCCGACGCTCTCGAAGGTCTGTCCCGCCTCGAAGTCCTCGAAGTGGTGGGGTCGGTAGCTGTATGGCACACCCCCACCGACGCCCGAGGCCCGGATAATTATGCAGGGTCGTTGGTGAGAGTCCGGGCGGCGAACGAGCCGAGAATCCAGACGGCGGCGAACGCCACGATGGGGCCCACCGGGTCCCCGGCGACGACCCGCATCGCGGTGACGGCGCCGGCGTACGACAGCGACACGACGACCGCACCGACCGCGCCCCAGGCGACCGCTCGCGCCCGGGACTCGAACGGGCGCTGCCACTGGTCGCGGCCGAACCCCGGCACGGCGACGCCCGCCAGCAGCACGACGAAGTAGCCGTCGGTCTCCCCGGGCAGCGTCTCGAACGCGACGGCGCCCGCGACGAGCGCGACGACGACCGCGCCGGTCGTCACGGCGAAGTCCGCGCTCCCGAGGTACGCCCGGAAGCGGGCAGTGAGTGAACTCATTGCCACGACGTGCTCGCGGCGTCCGCTTGAAGCCGCCGACGCGTCAGCGGTGGTCGAAGACGCGCTTGACCTTCCCGGTGGCCTGGCGGTCGATGCTGTTCGGCGGCGCGACGGTGAGGTCGTCGGGCGTGAACGACAGCACGCTGGACAGCCGCGACAGCAGGTCGTCGTGGAGGGCGTCGGTGTCGCCGTCGAAGCCCGGGTCGGTCTCGACCGTGACCTCGATGCGGTCGAGTTCGCGCTCGCGGTGGAGGTCGATGCGGTAGTGCGGCGCGACGCCCTCGGTGTCGAGCGCCACCGCCTCGATTTCGCTCGGGTAGCAGTTCACGCCGCGCACGATGAGCAGGTCGTCGGTCCGCCCAGTGACGTTGTCCATGCGGACAGTGGTGCGGCCGCAGTCGCACTCGCCGGACGTGAGCGTCGTCATGTCGCCGGTGCGGTAGCGCAGCACGGGCAGCGCCTCCTT